>Ga0185299_10001141_pt1 | contig 56500 bp, 52 predicted proteins | sample PaiPotPPA55metaG_FD_128002 | JGI IMG/M metagenome (GOLD analysis project Ga0185299, IMG submission 128002) | Iron sulfur acid spring bacterial and archeal communities from Banff, Canada, to study Microbial Dark Matter (Phase II) - Paint Pots PPA... ... | reverse complement strand
ATTGCTCTTTCGCAGCCCTCTCGCATCCCCTGGACTGCGCAAAACTGTTACCCATGTCTTGGCCATACTGTCACCTATGTCTTGGCCATGTTTTGTCACCTATGTCTTGGCCACGGACCCTCCCGAATAACCGGATACCTCAAACGAAGAATCCGATTTGGCTAAACCGAGAGCGTGCTTCACCGACCGGTGGGCCGAGCCGTGTCCCACCGTGTACCACCTTCCAGATCGGTCGGAATTCGCCGCCTCGACCGAGCTCGCCGAAGTCCCAGCCATCGGAACCATGGCACACGCTGGGACACGTGTGGACTTGGTGGGGCGAGGCTCCCGAAGAACCCACAGGATTCGCAGCGTTTTAGATTTCTGATACCCGCGGTGCTGTGGTACCAAACAGCGCGCCGAGCCGTGGTATGTTGCATGCTACGTCTACCTGGCTGCCACGTCCTGGGACCGGCTCGGCAGGTTCTTCGGCGATGACCACCGCCGGTAACAAACGACGACACCGTTGCGAACCCGAGCAGTTATTCGGGAGCCTCGCCCCACCAAGCGTCACTTCCAAATCCCACGCAACGGACCCTCCGCTCCGAACACCGGGTCGTTATCAGGGATCGGTAGAGACGCAATATTACGATCTGCCTGCGGACGTTCTCCCGGTTTGCCGGTCAATAAATCCCAATCACGGCCATCAGGGTAAGCGCCCACCACGCCGAAATCTTCGCTGGCGCCAAGATTCTTATGCCCAACGCCGGCCGGGATCACGATTACATCGCCGGCGCGCACGTTAAAATCGTTCCCTTGCTCTCCACCAAGCCGCACCGTCACTGAACCACGGTAAACGCCCAATACTTCGTGGCTCGTGCTGTGATAATGATGAAACGGGTAGATACCGTTTCGCCACGAGTTAGTCCAATTATTGGCCGCGAACAGTTGCACGACTGGCGTTGCCGGATCATCGCCGCCGATCGGCAGAACTCCCCGGTACAAAAGCAAGTGGAGTCGATTGTTCGGAATTACGCCGTCGTCCTTGAAGAGAGCAGTCTCAGGTTGTTTCATATTCTTTCCCTGGGCCAAAACTCGGCGAATCGTTGAAACAGATCCAAAAGCGATCAGAGCGATCACCTTGAACGATCTCGCTAAGAATTGCCGACGATAAGTTCCATGTTGGTCTTCCATGACAAACCAACATAGTGCGATCGCGAGGCAAGGCCAGTGCCGGCGTATCCTGCAAATGAGCGATGCGGAGGTACCCGAATGGGTGTCAACTTGGTGGGGCGAGGCTCCCCTAAGAGGAGTTCAAGGAGTTCAAGAAGTTCGAGGAGTTCAAGGAGTTCCTCGGCCGGATTCCATCACAAAATTACACGAATGACTTTTTCTGACGTGAATAAAAGAGATCAGCCCATTCCGTCGATAGCAGGCTCCTTGAACTCCTTGAACTCCTCGAACTCCTTGTTTCCTATTCTGGAGCCTCGCCCCACCAAGTGTGTTCGCCCACTCGCTAACGCCCTTCCGTTTTGCATCTACTATCTGGTATTTGCTATCTCCATATCTGCTAATCGCACCGCCTGTGAACCTCAAATCGGCACTGAAACTCTTTTTCCTACTCGGCCTCTTCTGCCGCCCCATCGTCTCTTTCGCCCAACAACCGGTCCAAGGCCCGGAAGAACCGATTCGGATAGGGATTTTTATCGTTTCAACCTTAGCGTCGACCCGAGCAAAGGTTCGTACACAGTGCTCTTTTACATCTGGGCCACCGGACCGCTCGACGATCCGGATCCGTTGAATTCGCTTCAATTTCCTCGAGCTGTCACCAGCACGCTGCTCTCCGAAAACCACGAGGTTCGCGGAAACAGCCGTTGGGTTTTGAAAGCGTACCGGTGCGAAATGCTGAACGAATGGGATCTGCATAGCTATCCCTTCGATGAACATACCCTCTCGCTCGTTTTTCGATTAAGCCCTCCGGAGGGAAAAAAGTTCACGATCGATTTAGACACAGTCGACTCCGGCATCGCACAAAAGAGGATTGAAGGCGGATGGAAAATCACGGACTTCCAGCTCTTCAAGTACAGGCTGAGTTATCAGTCTAATTTCGGTGACCCGGCAGCTGGACAACGACCAACAGATTTGATTGTCGCCAGCTTCAAGATGACCCGTCTGCCTTGGGTGCTCTTCTTCCGCTTAATGAGCGGCGCTTATGTGTCGGTCCTGATTGCCTTGCTCGGATGCCTGTTGAAGACCGAACATCCGCCGGTTTTTTCCGGTCGCATCAGCATGCAGGTCGCCTGTCTGCTGGCAGCGGTGGTCAATCAGCGTGAAATCGGGGGTGCCATCGGCGCTCGCAGTTTTTACAGTCTTCCTGACGCTCTCCACGTACTTTGTTACCTCGGCATTCTAGTGGCGTTTTTGATCACATTAAGATCCCGGAAATACAACGATGACGGTCAGGCGCTGAAAGCCCTGCGATGGGAGAAACGGGTTTCGCTGATCGTCTTGGTCGTTTTCATCTTGGCAAACTTTGCCTGTGGCTGGTGGATCATCAAACCCAACGCCCCGCCGGACCTTGCCCAAATTGTGGAGATGGGACGATAGGGCGAGCGAACGGGTGTGTCGGCGTACCGGTGCGATTTGAGGCGCGAAGCGCTGATAGACTTTAGCCTAGGTTGAGTCTGCGAGGCCTAGGTACTCAAAAATAAAGCGATAAGCGCTGAAAGCGCGATAGAAACGCGGTCATTGGATACGTTGGTTGGATCGGAAACAAACGTTCCTAGCCGGTTTTAGAGGTCGATCATCGCATCAGATCGGAGCGGCAATTTCTTTCGCGCTTTCAGCGCTGGCCGCTTTTTTGTGCACCCATACCTAGGCCTCGAAGACTCAGCCCAGGTTAAAATCTTTCCAGCGCTTCGCGCCTCACGCCAACACGCCCATCAATGCCCCACACGAAGCAGCTCAGTCGTAACGACAGAATCTTCGAGCGTTGATTACCGCACCACGCTACACTCCGCCACCCAAAATGATTTCAATCGAAAAGTTGCTACAAAACAACCGCGCTTGGTCAGAGAGCATGACCTCGGGAAAACCCGATTATTTTCGGCAACTCGCTCGACAGCAAACTCCGGATTATTTGTGGATAGGCTGCTCTGACAGCAGGGTCCCGGCGGACGAAGTCGTCGGCGTTCTGCCGGGAGAATTATTCGTCCATCGCAACGTAGCGAACCTGGTGTACGCCTCCGATCTAAACTGTATTTCTGTCGTCCAATTCGCAGTGGAGGTTCTCAAGGTCGAGCACATTATTATTTGCGGACACTACGGATGCGGCGGAGTCAAAGCAGCGATGTCTGGCGCCCGCCACGGTCTAATCGATAGTTGGCTCTGGAAAATCAAAGACCTTTATCTCAAAAACCATGAACTCCTGGATTCAATCGCCGACCCGGAACTAAAATCGGACCAGCTCTGCGAATTGAATGTCAGGGAACAGGTCGCAGCATTGAGCCAAACCGCGATCGTTCAAGACGCCTGGTACCGGAGCCAGCCTCTCGCGATCCATGGCTGGATCTACGGTCTTAAAGATGGCCTGATCAAGGACCTCGGGGTCCGGGTAGACCACGTCGAACAGGTGCCCTCACAATTCCAATTCGAGCGGAAGGGGTGAACGGGTTAGCGGTTAGCGGTTAGCGGTTGCCAACTACGGGTCTACCACACCTCCCGCTCGATCCAGGGAGGAGACCGAAAGCGCTAATGGGACACTCGAGACTTATAGGATCTATGTGTTCCGACAGAACTGTAAACCGCCAACCGCAAACGGCTAACTGTCAACCGCAAACTACCAACCCCAGCCCCATCACCAGCACACGAAGCCCCCATCGACCACTAAATCGACGCCGGTACAAAAAGAGGCGGCAGGGCTCAGAAGAAAAACCGCGGGCCCAACTAGTTCATCAACGGTAGCCATCCGTCCCATTGGTGTGTCGGCTTCGAATTGTTTTCGCTGATCGGCGACCTCAGGACGAGCATTCATCGGAGTTAATGTGTAGCCCGGACTAATCGCGTTAACCCGGATGCCGCGATCGCACCACTCCATGGCCAGGCTCTTTGTGAGATGGATCACCCCGGCTTTCGAGGTGTTATAATGAATCTGTTGAATGCCCCGGTTGACAATGGTGCCGGACATCGACGCGATATTGACGATCGATCCCTGCCGCCGAGGCAGCATCGCCCTCGCTTCGGCTTGGCAAGACAAAAAAATGCCGGTGAGATTGATATCCAGCATCTTTTGCCATTGGGACACGGCCATCTCTTCTGCGGGCGCGGCGTTCGCGATGCCGGCACAATTCACCGCCAAAGAAAGAGGCCCGAGATTTTTCTCGACCGATTCAACCGCGCTGGTTAGATCCTCCAGACAAGTCACGTCTCCGCGAAGCGCTACCGCTTTTTCGCCCAGCGCCTCAATGCGTTCGACAGTATTAACTAAGCCGCCGCTTTTCTCTAAATCAAAACAGGCAACTGAGGCTCCCGCCTCAGCCAGTCCGACTGCGATCCGTTGGCCAATTCCGCTTCCCGCACCGGTAACGATCGCCACTTTTCCTTCCAGACTAAATAGGTTCATTTTTTACGGAGTTCAAGGAGTCGCAGGAGTTCAAGGAGTGCGAGCACTTGCTCGAGCTTCCATCCGTTGTTCGATGCAGTTAGTTCGCCATGACCGAGATCTTCATTGGCTATCCATCTCCTTGAACTCCTTGAACTCCTTGTACTCCTTGTACTCCTTGAACTCCTTCTTTCAGGACGTCGCCAGTTCCATGATGGCGATCTGGTTTGTTTCGTTGGTGTTTAAGATGCCTTTTTGGCGGCCGCGACTGAGCACAAGGATCCGATGGGAAAGCCCGAGGACTTCCTCCAAGTCTGAACTGACTACGATCACTCCCATTCCACCGCGGGCCAAACCAGCGATGGTTTCATAGATCGCAGACCTGGCTCCCATGTCGATGCCACGAGTTGGTTCGTCCAAGATGAAGATCTTGGGCACGCGCGAAATCCAGCGCGCGATAATCACTTTCTGCTGGTTACCTCCCGACAGATGCCGTACCAGCTGCTGAGGCGTTCCCTTAACCCCAAGTCGTTGAATAGCCTCTCCGGCAAACGAGCGGATTCCTTGAGGAGACAACCACCCCCGGCTTCCAATTCGATCGTAGTTACCTAGCGACAGATTACTCGCAACCGTGTGATCCAGTACCAGACCCTGGGCCTTGCGATCCTCAGGAACGAGAACCATTCCCGCTCGGATCGCATCACTCGGCTCCCGAATCTGTATACGCCTACCTTCGACCGACACTTCGCCGGAGGCCAACGGGTCAACACCGACAATGGCTCGAACCAATTCGCTGCGTCCAGCTCCGACAATCCCGGCAATGCCAACGATCTCACCGCTGTGAACCGTAAAGCTAATTTCGCGAAACCGGCCGTCAGCGGCGGTTAATTGCTCGCAGCGGAGCACTTCTTTAGCACCCGGAGCTGCTTTCGTCGGAAAGATACGATCAACACTCCGGCCCACCATATTTTCGAGGATAATGTTGACCGCGACATCAGCGGAGGAATGCCGGGCAACTAGACTACCGTCACGCAACACAACGATCCGGTCCGCGATTCGGGCAATTTCATCCAACCGATGGCTAATATAAATAAAAGAGACACCTTGTTTTTTAAGGCGATCGATCTGAGAAAAAAGCCGTTCGGTTTCTGCGCCTCCCAACGCCGCCGTCGGTTCATCTAAAATTAAGAGCTTGGCATCAAGAGTCAGCGCCTTGGCAATTTCGACCTGTTGCTGAGCCGCAACGGACAACCTCCGAACTGGTGTGGTGGGGGAAATATCTAACCCGAGCCGATGAAGCTGGTCTGCCGCCCTGCGGTGCATGTTTTCTCGGTCGATAAACCCGTTCCGGTTGGGCAACCGGCCTACGAAGACGTTTTCCGCAACCGAAAGCGCCGGCAACAATCGCATCTCTTGATGGATCAAGCCAAGACCTGTCGCCATCGCGTCCCGAGGAGAAGCCGGCGCGTATGGTGAGTCTTCCCACCACATGGCGCCGGCATCAGGCAAAAGCAGCCCCGCAATAATCGATGATAACGTCGACTTGCCCGCTCCATTTTCACCCACGACCGCCAGCACTTCTCCTTCGAAAACGTCGAGATCAATCCCGGAGAGGACCTGGATACCGCCGAAGCTCTTGGCGATTCCCCTCACTGAGAGCCGGGCTCCTTGATGGGGCGAGGCTCCCGAACTATCCGTCGGTTTCCCAGGGTACTGAGCGTTCATTTAAACGGAACGAAGTAGGCCTTTAGACCCGCCGAGCCGTTATTCAGGAGTATCGCGTAGCGGCCTTCGACAAGACAACTTATGGGTGTTTCTCGATGAACGGTCCGACATTCTCTTTCGTGGTCAGAACCGCTTCTTGGAGTTGGTCTGCAGGCAGTTTCTTGCCGTCAATAAGATCAAGAGCGGATTGTAAGGCTAAGCGGCCCATACCCTGTGTCTGCTGCGTCATCGTCGCGGTGAGAGTCCCGTCCCGGACCGCCTTTAGACCCGCTACATCGCCATCGAAACCAACCACAATTACTTTGTGATCAAGATTACCGACTTTGACTGCTTGAGCAGCGCCAAGAGCTAACGCATCCGCCCGACCGAAAAACACCGTAATATCCGGATGCCGCTGCAGCATGTCTTGCGCGATGGAAAAGCCTTCGTCCTGCATCCAGGCCTTACTCGGCTGCTTAGCAACTACTTGGAGCCCTGGAAACTTTGAGAGCGCCTCATTGAAGCCCTTATCTCGGTCCAACTCCGGTGTTGTTCCCAGCTGGCCTTGCAAGATCCCGACCTTCCCTTTGCCATCGGTGATTTTACCGACGTACTCGCCTAATGTGCGTGCCGCCGACACACTATCGGTAGCGATAAAAGTGTCCCCAGGATTGTCCGGCGGAGTCCGATCCACGCACACGACAGGGATTCCTGCCGCTTTCGCAGTCTTAACTGGAACACCGGCGGCCGTAGCTCCGGCTGGAATATAGATCAATGCTTTGATCCCGCGGGTGATCAAATCCTGTACCTGGCTAACCTGGGTCGCTGAATCTCCTTTGGCATCAACGGTGATTACGGTAACCCCTTTCGCCTTGGCCTCGGCTTCAACCGATTGCTTGATCTGGTTAAAGAAGTCAGCTTGCAGGTTGGCGACCGCTAAACCGATGGTCACGTCTTTCTGTTGGGCAGAAACAGGACTGGTACTACCAAACGCGAAGGCGATAGCGGGTATCACCGCGATCAGTGAAGTGCTGCGGAGGAACATGGATCTTATCATTTCTATTTTGGGGATAGGTTAGTTACGGATGGGGTTTTACTGCGTCCGGCCCTGGCGACAGCACCGCAAGAGTCGGTGGAGTGATGGAGTGATGGAGTGATGGAGTGATGGAGTGTTGGAGTGGTGGAGTGTTGGAGTGTTGGGGTGGTGGAGTGATGAAGTATTGGAGTATTGAGACTCGACAGCGTTCGGTTGCTGGCGTTTGCCAGGATTCCCATTCTTGAACTCCTAGAACTCCTTGAACTCCTTTTTTCATGTCTCCTTTCTCCTTAAAGTGTCCGCCATTACCGCAACGGCGATGACCGCTCCGATAATGACCTGTTGGACAAAGGGAGATACCCCGATCAAATTAAGACCATTGTGTAGTACGCCGATAATGAGTACTCCGACGATCGTGCCGCCGATGCCCCCGATTCCCCCGCTCAGGCTCGCTCCCCCTATGACCACGGCTGCAATCGTGTCGAGCTCGTACCCAAGGCCTGCACTTGGTTCTGAAGAATCGAGACGGCTGGCTTGGGCGATCCCGGCGATCCCGGCAAGAGTCCCCGCCGCCACATAGACCCAGATCGTCAGCGCCTGTACTTTGATTCCGGCTAATCGGGCGACTTCAGCGCTCCCTCCAATTGCGTACAGACTGCGCCCCGCGCTGCGATAGCGCAAAAAGATCCAGGTGATCACCACCAAGATCAAAAAGAGAGCCACGGTGATGGATAGAAATCCAAAGTGCCGGATCGTGGAGAGACTGGTGAACCAGTCTGGAAACCCGACGATTTGACGACCGTCCGTTACGATATTCGCCAATCCGCGGCCGATCGACATCATCGCCAGCGTGGCAATGAAGGCCGGCAGCTTTGCTTTGGTAACAAGTAAGCCGTTAAGCAAGCCGCAAACCGCGCCGCAAAGGAGAGCAACCAGAATCGCTAACGGCAAAGGAACGTCAAAGGTCTCCTTTACCCAGCCCATCACCATCATCACAAGGGCCAGGATTGATCCGACTGAGAGATCGATGCCGCCAATCACGATCACCAGGGTCATGCCGACGGCCAGGATCCCAAGGACGGTAACCTGGTCGAGAATATTCAACGCGTTGCGGACGGAGAAAAAGACGTTGGTGGTAAAGGTGAAAATGACACAGAGCAGGATTAAGCCGAGGAGGGGCCCCTGGACTCCAACGACCCAGTTAGCCCAGGAAGCGCTTTTGGAGGTGGGGACCGGCGCGGACGCGTCAACGATGGCATTTTTCGTGTCGCTCATTTCTTGAGATCGAGGGCTGGCGGCTTAGAGGAAAAGAGTTGGGAAAGGTGAGATCAGGGGGCAAATGAATTTTTACGCATGTATGAATTTTTATTCATCGACAATAAAATATTCTTATCTACGTTCTCTCATGTCAACCCCTATCTGTTTTTCCCTCTATGATTCCTTTTCAACGTTTCCTCAATAAGACCGTCCTTATCACCGGCGCCAGCCGCGGTATCGGTGCCGGTCTGGCTCGCCGCTTCGCTCAAGAAGGCGCTAACCTAGTGCTGTCCGCGAATGAACCCCAGGTCCAAGAAGTAGCCACCGAACTTGAAAAATCTGGAGCTCACGCCATCGCGGTCATCTGCGATGTTACCTCCAAAAGCGAGGTCGAGAACCTTTTCGCCACCGCCGTCAAACGGTTTGGCGCTGTCGACGTCTCCATTCAAAATGCCGGGGTGATCACCATCGCAAAGGTCGAGGACCTCACCGAGGCCGAATGGGATAAAGTGATGGATGTAAACACCAAAGGCGTCTTTCTCTGTTGCCAGGAAGCCGCTCGCCATATGCGGCCACGCAAAAGCGGACGGCTTATCAATACCGCCTCAGGACAAGCGCGGCAGGGTTTTATCTACACCCCTCACTACGCAGCGAGTAAATTTGGCGTAGTGGGGATAACTCAGAGTCTGGCCAAAGAGCTTGCTCCGAGCGGGGTCACCGTGAACGCGTTCTGTCCCGGCATCATCGATACCGATATGTGGGCCTACAACGATCAAGCCTGGGGAAAATTGCTCGGTAATTATCGGCCCGGCGAACTGATGCAGGAATGGGTTAACAATATCCCGATGAAGCGCGTCGGCCGCCCCGAGGATGTTGCCGGCCTCGTCACCTTCTTAGCTTCAGATGACGCCGCCTATATCACGGGTCAGACGATTAATGTTGATGGCGGACTGTTTATGTCGTGACGCGGGGAGCCTCCGGGTACAAACTTGGTGGGGCGAGAGGCTCCCGAACGGCCTGCAAATGCACGGAGCTACGTCGGACAAGTCGGCACGCCAGTCGGTGAAGCACGAGCCGCGGTCCCGCCAAATCCAACTCTCCGTTTGATCTTCCAGGCTGTTCGGGAGCCTCACCCCACCAGTCCTTAACCATTCCTCCCTCTCCCCTTCGCTTTCCCCGGCGTCGCTTTCTGTTTGGGGGTCGGCTTTGCCGGCGGGGGCGCTTTAACAATAGTGGCATTCAGGAGTTTCCCCGAGTTGTCCACCACCGCGGTAAAATCGAATTCTCGATTCGAATCCCCGAGAATTACTGAGCCCGCGCAGACGATCTGCAGCTCAGCGTTAGAAAGCCATTTTGCCGACTTATAGGTCGGCACAATTATTTTGCCAAGTTTTGTCGCTGGAACGCCGAAAGCTCTCGCCAGGTAAGGCTTCAACGCATCGATATCATCATAGAAAAGCCGGACCACTTTCACTCCAGTTCGTAATTGGAGAACGTCACGCCGGCCGGACGTATCGATCATGAGGGAGTTAGAGTTATCCGGCGACGGGACCTGCTTTATTTCGACTGCGGGCACAATCGTCAAAAGACCGAGAAGCAAAAGGCTAATCAAACAACAGGCTTTCATAAAATGAGACTGGACTGGTGAAGCAGTAGAGCATTCTGCCGGACCGATAGCTGCCTGGAAATAGTAAATGCAAAGGAAATGGAGCAACGGAGGATTCCTGGAGCGCTGCCTCGCTTGCGAGGCCGTGATGAGCAGGGAGATATCATTTGACTCGCCCGTCGGTTGTCTACGCTCTGTACCGCGCTGATTCGCCGGTTTCCGGTCTTGCAAACACGCCTGTATCTCCGACTGCCATGCGATAGAGCGCAGCACAGGGACAGTAATATTTCACCTATCGCCCTGCGCACCACGGCCTCGCAAGCGAGGCAGCGCTCCAAGGTCGCGACCGTCCTCCCGGCCGGAAAAAAAAGAAAGGGCGCACGAGACCGTGCGCCCCATCATCCTCAGTTCTATCGTTTACTTAACGTCCGTTCACCGACCGTTTTCTCCCCCACGTCTCTTCAAGGTTCGTGGTGGCGTTGGCCCGCCTCTTGATGGCTTCAAAGGCGTTGGGTGATGCTCGGTGGTGTTGTTGTGCGTCGATCTATGCCCTGCGTTTTCCCCGCCGCCTTTGTGCGGATCGTAGACGTGCGACGTCGATGTGCCCGTCCCGTTATGATGGCCCTCGTTGTTATGATGCGTCGGCGTAGGAGTAGCCTTGTTTCGATGGGCTATTTGGATTTGAGGCGGTGTCGGGGTCGGCTTCGGGGTCGGGGTTGGCGTAGGTCGCGGTGTTGGAGTTGGCGTCGGCCTTGGGGTCGGCGTTGGCGTTGACCGAGGCGTCGGCGTAGGTCGAGGTGTTGGAGTAGTTCCAGGGCGAGGCGGTGTCGGCCAACGTGGTGTCGGTGTAGGATGAGGGTGCCTCGGGGGAGTCGGCCATGGATGCGGATGATGATGCCACGGCGGCTGCCAGAGGTTCGGTGGACAGAACCAGCCCGCACCAACCCAAGCCACCCCAGTCACATCACCCGAATCAAAGACCGGCGCATCGGGCCCACCGGGAGGATCTGCGGTCACTCCAACCGGAATCGCTAAGAAAGCGGCTATCCGTCCATCTAAGGTGGTCCCAAAACCGACAATCCAGCCTTCGTTGTTAATACCATCCGCGACATCCAACGCCGAGAACCCGGCTTTTCTCAGGTTAATTGCGGCCTGGGTCAAATCGAGCATCTTGCCGTCGATGTCCACAAACGCTCGCTTCTGATTCTCGCTGTCGCTCTCACCCACGATCTGCCCGCTATCGTTCAGCGCTCTGGCATAGCTCGCTTTCTCAAAACCGTTCAGCGTGCCGAGATCCTGTATGGAATTACCACTGAAAACAAAACCATGGGTGGAACCATTGCTGGTTTCGCTGTCACCGACGATTACACCGTTCTGATTAATCCCTAATGCTTCGCTACCAGCGCCCCCCAAGGTGCCAAGGTCGGTCAGACGATCAGAACCAAGGAGAAACGCATGCGTCGACCCATCGTCCAGATCGTACCGCCCCACAATTTGACCAGCAGCATTGATCCCGTAAGCGGTCTTTAAGGTGTCCGAGTTTTTGACAGAAATCCCCAAATCTCTTACGCCGTCAGCTCCGAAAAGCGCGGGCCGGTGATTATCGCCATCCGCCTGACTATCGCCCACAATTTGGCCGGACGCGTTAATCGCAAAAGCCTCGCTATTACTTCCACCGGCGAGCGTACCTAGCGAAGTGATCCCTTGATTTTGGGTGTACAAGAAAGCCAGCACACTATTATTACCGTCCGCGCTATAGCCAACTATCTGGTTAGCATTGTTAATCGCGGTCGCGGCGGTTGCTTGTCCGCCCAATGAACCAAGGTCCTTTATGGTGTTGTCAAAATAGCTAAACAGAAACGCGTTGGATTCATTGCTCAGATAGGAAAACCCGACCACGTCGCCGTGATCGTTCAATCCCAATGCCGTGCTATTGCTGCCGTCCGGTGTCGGAATGTGAATGATCTTATACCGGGTCTGAGCAGGTGCTGCTCCAATCAATAAACCGATGAGAAGTAGTGAACCCAACATCGCGGGCAGAACAACAACCGGCGTACGCCGCGGGCGCAAAAACGCAAGACGCCAAATGGGTCTCGCCTTAAACAAAGATTTCATATTGGTGTGGGTAGGAACACCCGAGATGACTAATGAGCTACTACTTACGTCTCACGGCCTGCGACGGCGGTCTTAGCGGGATCAACTTCGCCGATGGCAATATTGGTCGTGCCGGACAAGGAGTTTACTTAAATACCTGGTGCGTCCCGATCTGCGGACTAAGTAGATTTCTGGTTTGGTTAGTTTGAATTAGAAACATCGCAATCAATTTGGATTGGATACGTCCTAGCTTTAAGCAAGCGCGGTGCCTAGGACGCTGAAACCCAGTTATTTACTGCCTCACAGCCAGGCTCTCCGAGGGGAAAAATTCTGACTTGGCTTCAACTATTTGCTCAAGTCAGATCCGTTAACTCCCTTGGCGCGTGCCAGAATCGGCACGGACCGTCCCAGTTTCGCGAATTCCCCTTAGGCTCATTCGCGGATAGCAAATAGCAAATTGTTTCGGGAAAACAGTGCGCGGCCGTTCCTGCTCCCATCTGCTATCTGCTATTTGCTATTTGCTATTCGAACGAGCTTCAGGCGAGTTCGGCGGCTAACGGCTGGGCTGTTCGATCGATTGGCGAACACTACAATAATCACGACTGCCACTACAATGACGGCGGCGCCTGAGATGGTGCGACTATCAAGGGCTTCGCCTGCAATCGCCCAACCAAGTAAAACGGCGACCACGGGATTTACGAAAGCATAGGTCCCAACCAGCGCAGGTGAACAAACTCGGACCAACCAGATATAAGCGGTAAATGCAATGATCGCGCCAAACACCACCAGATAAGCCCAGGCCAGCGATGATTCGGCAGTGACGTGCCTCCAGTCGAAGCGAGCGGCTTCACCAGTCGAAATGCTAACCAGGAGCAATAACGCTCCTCCGCAGATCATTTGAATACCGACCCCGGCGATTGCGGATGAAGGACGCACCGCCTTTCTGGAATAGAGGGAACCACCTGCCCAAACGGCCGCAGCCACGATTAGAACGATGATTCCGGTGTACCAGTTGAATTGGTTGCCTGGAGCGACCCCCGATTGCGTGCCGGGCCGAGACAGAATCGACGCTCCCAGCAATCCCAAAAGCAGCGCCACACAAACCGTCGCGCTGGGACGAGGACTGAGTTTAGCAGACCAGGCAAAGAGGGTGAGAAAAACCGGGACGGTGGCAACCAGCAGTGCCGCGGTTCCCGATGGCACATATTGTTCGGCAAAAGTGACTCCTCCGTTGCCCACCAGTAGCAAGCAACCACCGACGATCAACGCCTCCCGCCACTCAACCAGCGAGGGCAATTTTGCGCCGCGGAACAGCGCGAACAGAAACATCGCACCTCCGGCCACTAAATAACGAGTGCCCGCCATGAAAAAAGGAGGAATCGACGCGATCGCCAGCCGAATCCCGAGATAGGTCGAACCCCAGATGACATAGACCGTTAAGAGCGCGATCAGTACCAGCAGTGGATTCGGGGTCACTATCTCAAGCGAGGAGGCTGCCTTCGTGGTCTTCATGATTAGAGCGTTGCGTCAGGGCGATCGTCTGTCTGGCTAAATTCGGACCGTCAATTTTCAAAACTGCATTCCAGCAATTGAATAAATTACCGAATGACATTAATGTCTATCGGGTTTATCAGAACGTCGTTAATAATGAACCCGGTTCAGTAAACAGATCTCCAAGCCATGCCGCCTGATGACCTCAACCGAACGCTATTAACTTTGCTTCGTGAAGATGCACGAGCCAAATACGCCGAGTTGGGCCGTACCGTTCATTTGTCGCCCCCAGCCGTCTTCGAGCGGGTCAAGAAACTCGAAAAGTCAGGCACTATTCTTCGGTACACCGTCGACCTGGACCCGAAACTGCTTGAACTGAGCCTATGCGCATTCGTCCAGATCCGGATCCTGGATGACGTCACTTCTGAAGAAGTGGCCGAGCGGTTAACCGCTTATCGTGAAGTCGAGGAATGCCACTCGATCGCTGGAGAAGATTGTTTATTGACGAAGGTCAGAACAACGGACGCAGCCGCGCTCAACCGCCTTCTCCTCGAGATGAAAAAGCTGCCCGGAGTACAACGAACGCTGACTACGATCGTCCTATCGACTCATTTCGAGCGGGGAATACAACCTTAGGAGCTAGAAGGACAGTACTAAGGCGCGAGTGGACACAGTGGACTTAGTGGAGCGATGCAATTTGTTCACTGCGTCCACTTTCGCAAAATTCAGCGTCGGCGAGCCCTACCTCTCCTCCTAGCTCCTAGCTCCTGACAACACAGTCCTCCTCCACCACACCCCCGGTTAGCACAGCAACAATATTCTCTGCGGCTCGGATCGCGGTACGCTCAATGGAGGCGGTAGTTTCAGAACCGATATGCGGGGTGAAGATGACGTTCGGCGCTCCAAACAAGGGATTATCGGCAGTAGCGGGCTCAACCGAGAAAACGTCAAGAGCAGCGCCGCCTAATCTTCCCGCAGAAAGCGCTGCCGCCAAGTCGGCTTCATTGATCAAGGCACCTCTGGCAGTATTGATCAGCAGAGCTCCCGGCTTCATGACCGCAAACGCATCCCGATTCATAAAGCCACGGTTATCTGCTGTCAGCGGGCAGTGGAGACTCACGATATCGGCGTCGGCCAACAGTTCCCGCAGGCTCATGGCCTTAACTACCAGGTTCGTATCAACGCCCGGGCGAGCGATCGTGATCACCCGCATACCAAAGCATTTGGCAAGATCCGCTACGCGGCGCCCGATACGGCCTAGGCCGATCACGCCAAGCGTTTGGCCACCAAGCTGTTGTCCCTGATAAGTTGGCCGGTCCCAAAACCCAGCCCGCATCCTTTTGTTCAAACGCATGACGTCTCGCCGGAGTGTGAGCAAGAGAGCCATCGTCAATTCAGCGACGGCGGCTGAATTTGCGTCCCCGGCCGTCGTCACCATCACCCCGCGTTCAGCTGCTGCGGCCAGATCAAGCGAATCGACGCCCACACCTTGTTTAGAGATCACTCTCAGGCTCGACCCGGCCTCAATAACTTTGCCCGTTAACGGCGGATTACCGCGCATCAGGATCGCGTCAGTCGGCGCCCGTTGCATCTCCCGCAGCAAATCTTCCTCAGAGATTGGTCCTGGCATGAAGTCCACTTGTGCACCGATGCCGGCCAGCCGCTGCAGGCCCGCGGGATGAATTTCGTTATGCGTCACTAACACCCGGAATCGTCTCGCCGTCACCGGGTAAATCTCACGCAAAGACGCAAACGCGCAAAATAAACGCCGGGAACGAAGGGAGTTCAGGAGTTGCAGAAGTCCGGGAGTTCAGGAGACTCGATAGGGTACGCCGGGACTGATCCGTATTCAGGTGCCCAGAGCCGTTTCTTTCTTGCAATATCGTGACCGCATCATCCTTGAACTCCTTGAACTCCTTGAACTCCTTGAACTCCTTGAACTCCTTGAACTCCTTGAACTCCTTGAACTCCTTGAACTCCTTGAACTCATGAGCTTCTCCGTAGACACCATCGACCATCTTGTTTTGAACGTTAAGGATGTGGAAGCCAGTGCCGCTTGGTATACCCGTGCACTCGGGATGCAGCGCGTCGCGTTCGAGTCGGGCTTCGGGTTGCGAGTCGCTGTACAATTTGGCGATCACAAAATCAATCTGCGACCGGCGGACGCCAGCACAGTTGCTTGGTTCACCGGTGTCAATACCGCGCCAGGAAGCGCTGATGTTTGCTTCGTGACGAAATCAAGCCCAGAAACGGTGAAGGCACACTGGACAGCGCTCGGTATCGCCATCGAGGAGGGACCGGTAAAACGGGCTGGCGCTCGCGGGACGATGACTTCAGTCTATTGCCGCGATCCGGACGGGAACTTGATTGAGGTGGCAAGCTATGGCGACGATTAGAGCGCCAGTGAGGTGGCCTGAAAGACAAGTAATCAGTAAGTCAGTAATCAGTGAAAAGAGACCGCTTAGCGCCGTTGGTTTCGGGCAACCCACCAAATGAAGTTTGTCATGGTCTGAGTATTCCCACCTCTTCGCGCGTTGTTACTGAACCCACTGATTACTGATTCACTGATTACTGATTACTGATTACTTTTTTGTGCCACTCACTTGTCGTCTTTCCTGATATAGGGCGCAAACAAATCGATCGGGATCGGCAGAAAAGTGGTGGTGTTATGTTCGCTGGAAATCTCTTTCATGGTTTGCAAGAAACGAAGTTGCAACGCGATCGGTTGCGCGGAAATCATGGCCGCAGCCTGAACTAATTTCTCTGCTGCTTGAAATTCTCCTTCTGCGCTAATGATCTTGGCGCGGCGTTCTCGTTCAGTCTCGGCTTGGCGAGCCATAGCCCGTTTCATCCCATCTGGTAAAACGACGTCTTTGACTTCTACCCCCGTGACTTTGATACCCCAAGGATCGGTATGCCGATCAATTATCTCCTGCAAGGTGAGATTGATCTTGTCGCGTTGAGCCAAGAGTTCATCGAGTTCTGCCTGGCCTAGCACACTCCGCAAGGTGGTTTGAGAAATTAGGGACGTGGTTTTGAGATAGTTCTCGACACGAACCACCGCTGCTTCCGGAACCACCACTCGAAAATAGACGACGGCATCAACCGTGATTGGAACGTTATCCCGCGTCATCACCTCTTGCCTGGCGACATCAATCGTGACGACCCTGAGATCCATTTTCACCATCCGATCCACGATCGGGATGAGCAGAATCAACCCCGGTCCCTTCGTTCCTAACAGCTTTCCTAACCGAAAGATCACGCCCCGTTCATACTCGCGCAGAATCCGGACCATCTGCGGCAGTAGGATTAACCCGATTACGATGAGGGCGACCGCCCAGGCGAATAAGAAGGTAAATGCTTCAAACATAGCTAGATTTTGGGAGCTACCTTAGCAGTTAAGCCGTGGATCGATTCGATCAGAACGGTTTGCCCCGTGTCTACCGGAACTTCGCTGATTGCGTTCCAATATTCTCCTTCAAAAAGGATCTTCCCGCCTGAGGCATCGATCTCAGTTAAAGCGCTGCCCGTTTTTCCGATCATGGTTTCTTTACCAACTTTTACCGGTAACCGTTGGGCCCGAACTCCTTTGCCAACCACCAGCCCGAAGAAGGCGGTAGTCAGCGCCACTGCCGGGATGATGTATTGCAACGAAAGCCGGAAAACCGGATCTCGGGGATCAAATAACATCAGAGAACCGATAAAAAACGAGACGATTCCGCCGGCAGTCAAGACGCCATGGGTAGGCGCGTAGACATCGATGATGAAAAGCGCTACTGCGGTCGCGATCAGGAGCAATCCGGCAACATTGACGGGGAGAACTGCGGCCATATAAAGGGCGAGCACAAGAGCGATAGCGCCCGCGACGCCCGGCAGAACCGCCCCCGGCGTCGTGACCTCTCCCACGATTCCATACATTGCAATTAACAAGAGTAGAAACATCACCTCCGGGCGCCAAGCGGTCTGAAAGATCGATTCGGCTACCGACATTTTGATTTCCACAATTTGTGCGCCAGCTGTTTTCAACGGTTTACCATTCACCGTTCGCCCATCGAGTTGGTGAAGCAGGTCTTCCAGGTTCGTTGCGATGATCTCGACTACCTTCAGCTCATGTGCTTTCTCGGAAGTGACGGATGCACTATCCCGGACGGCCGTCTCTGCCCATTCGACGTTCCGGCTCCGTTTCGCGGCAATGGCCTGGATATAACTAACTGCAAAGTTTTCCACTTTTTTAGTCATCGTGGGATCGGATTTAGAATCCTGGCTGCCGGTTAGCCCTAATGACACCGGATGCGCTGCTCCGATCGTCGTAGCCGGCGCCATGGCAGCGACATCCGCAGCTAACGTAATAAAACAACCGGCGCTCGCCGCGGTACCTCCGGTAGGAGAAACATAAACCACAACCGGAATCGGCGATCCCAAGAGTTTCTGCACGATCTGCTCCATTGAATCCAGCAGACCGCCCGGCGTGTTGAGCCGGATAATCAGACACTGGCTATTTTGGAGCGCCGCTTCATCGATAGCGCGGGAGACATAGCTGGCGGTCGCCGGCCCAATTGCGCCATCAATCGTGATCACCGAAACAGTCTCAGCCGCGGCTAGAGCCGGAACAACGCTCAGCCAGAACAGGGCCGCTAAACCCGCCAACCTGGTCATTGCTTTCGAGGGATTGGCTATGAATCTATCACGGGTTTCGTCCGGAAGCGAAACTTGATGGGCCCCAACGCAGTAATCAGTATTCAGTGTGTCAGTAATCAGTCTAGAAGCGACGAAGCATGAACTGATTACTGACGTACTGATTACTTGCCATTCCGGAGCCTCGCCCTACCAAGTTTGCTCTTTCCCGATGAAAACATCCCCAACCTGTGGCTAGCTTTCTCGTGCCGCCATCGCCCGATTGGAAACAACTCGCCTCCCAACTCGACGGCGAGCTCTATTTCGATAATTTGATGCGGACGTTGTATGCTACCGACGCTTCTGTCTATCGCGAAATGCCGCAGGCGGTCGCTCTGCCAAAGAACGAAGCAGATATCTGCAAGCTCGTCCGGTTCGCTCGCGAACATCGGACCTCATTGATCCCTCGAACGGCGGGCACATCGTTAGCCGGACAAGTGGTCGGCCCAGGCATCGTCGTGGATGTGTCCCACCATCTGAATCGTATCCTGGATTTCGATCCGGATCGGCGTCGGGTTCGGGTTCAGCCCGGGGTTGTCCGTAACGAGCTGAATCTCGCTCTTGCTCCCCATAAGCTCTTTTTCGCTCCAGAAACGTCCACCCAAAACCGGGCGATGATCGGCGGGATGGTCGGTAACAATTCTTGTGGCGCTAACTCGGTTATTTACGGCAGCACCCGAGACCACCTGATTTCCGTACGGGCCGTGCTGAGCGACGGTTCTACCGCCGAATTCGGACCGTTATCACCGGCGGAACTAAAACAAAAATGTGTCGGCGATACTCTGGAAGGATCGGTCTACCGGCAAATGTTCGACTTGCTTGGCGATCAAGGGAATCGCGACGAAATCACCCGCGAATTCCCCAAACCGTCGATTCATCGCCGTAACACCGGGTACGCTCTCGATTCATTGGCGAATTGCGCTCCTTTTAGTCCGGACGGTGCGCTATTCAATCTTTGCCGGCTGTTGGCCGGCTCAGAAGGGACGCTGGCGTTCTTAGTCGAGATCACCTTAGCCTGCGAACCGTTACCCCCGCCGGTCGCCGCTTTAGTTTGTGTCCATTGCGCCACGATCGACGAAGCGCTCAGAGCAAATCTGACTGCGCTCAAATTCAAGCCGCGGTCATGCGAACTGATTGATGATAAAATCCTGGAATGCACCAAACGAAACCTGGAACAACGTCAGAACCGATTCTTTGTACAGGGTGACCCGGGCGCGATTCTAGCCGTTGAATTAGCGGGCGCGAACAAGGAGGGGGTGGCTGAGACAATCGTACAACTCGAATCCGAATGGCGCACCGCCGGTTTGGGTTATCATTACCCGGTAGTTTGGGGCGCAGACCAGAACCGGGTGTGGAACCTTCGTAAAGCGGCCCTCGGTCTTTTGTCCAATATACCAGGCGACGCTAAACCGGTGGCAGTCATTGAGGACACGGCGGTTGATCCTGCCGATCTGCCGGGGTTTGTACGCGATTTTGACAAACTTCTAGAGGGCCGGCATCTATCCGCCGTTCATTACGGGCATGCTGCTTCCGGTGAATTGCATCTGCGGCCTATCCTTAACCTGAAGGATCCGAATGATCGATACCTCTTCCGGCTCCTGGCAACGGAAGTTGCGCAGTTGGTTAAACAGTATCACGGGTCATTGAGCGGCGAGCATGGAGATGGCCGGCTTCGAGGCGAGTTCTTACCGTTCATGGTCGGGAAAAAGAATTACTCTCTGTTTCGATCGATTAAACAATCTTGGGACTCACAAAACGTTTTTAATCCAGGCAAGATTACGGATACGCCGCCGATGGATACCGGACTCCGGTATGAAGCCGGCCAAACCACTCGAGAACTGCGCACCGTTCTCAACTTCTCCGCTGCCGGTGGCATCCTGCGAGCCGCTGAACAATGTAACGGATCGGGTGATTGCCGGAAAACCCATCTGATGGGCGGCACCATGTGCCCCAGCTTCATGGCTACCCGGAACGAACAAGATACTACCCGCGCCAGAGCAAACATTTTGCGCGAGGTTCTGACTCGCTCCACCAAAGCGAACCCATTCGATAGCGACGAAGTGGCGGCGGCAATGGACCTTTGCCTTTCCTGCAAAGGATGCAAAGCGGAGTGCCCGTCCAATGTGGATGTGGCCCGGCTAAAGGCGGAATGGTTGCAACAAGTCTACGACAGCAAAGGCGTACCGCTGCGTTCTCGGCTGATCGCGAACTTCTCGACGGCGATGAAAGTCGCTTCCGCTGCGCCGGCCGTATATAATTTTCTGGCTGGAAACGCCAGCACCGCAAAGCTGATCAAACAGTTAGCCGGGTTCGCTCCGGATCGCTCTTTACCTGCGCTTGGAAAAGACACGGTTCGCCGCTGGTATCACCGGAACGCCAAGCACGGCAGCGCTTTTCCGAACGGAAAGGTCTATCTGTTTTGCGATGAATTCACGAATTTCAACGACGCTGAGCTCGGTATTAAAGCGGTTCAATTGCTGAACCGGCTCGGATACGATGTGGTGATCCCCGAGCATGTTGATAGTGGGCGCGCCCAGATCTCAAAAGGATTACTCCGGGACGCGCAACCGTTGGCCACTCGGAACGTAGAATTATTCAAAGACATCGTCACAACGGAAACCCCGCTGATCGGGATCGAACCATCCGCGATCCTAGGGTTCCGAGACGAAATACCGGACCTGGTTCCCAACCATTTGATTCGATCGGCCGAAGAGCTCGGAAAGAACACATTTTTGATCGACGAATTCATTGCTCGCGAAACTGACCGAGGACGGATTCGAAGCGAGGCGTTTTCTCAGGAGTCACGGCGAATCAAGCTACATGGCCATTGCCATCAAAAGGCGCTGAGCTCGATCGCTGCCACCGTTAAGTCCCTGAAGTTACCGCTGAATTACCAGGTAGAAGTCATTCCGTCCGGGTGTTGTGGTATGGCCGGTTCTTTCGGATACGAGAAAGAACATTGGACGGTCTCCCGACAGATCGGCGAGCTGGTGCTATTCCCAGCCGTGCGTTCGGCGTCGAGTGATATCATCCTCGCGGCACCCGGCACGAGTTGCCGCCACCAGATCAAAGACGCCACCGGCCGCATCGCGCTGCACCCCGCCGAGATCCTGGCCGACGCGTTGAAAACAGAAGAGGTTTAATCCGCAGATTACACAGATTACGCAGATTTCGGCTTTGAGGTCAGGCATTGCCAGCGAGGTGGGACACTCCGTATTTACGGATCTGATCCGCCTTACCTGTGCGGTTCGTTTGGCACAACCCCTCAATCGACTGCCAAACCGAAATCTGCGTAATCTGCGGATTTTAAATTCCTCCTTCGTTTCCTTCTGTGGACATACGTTCTGTTCTTCGCCAAAAAATTCGTTTATAGCTGAAGCCACTATGTCAGGGGACCCATTAGTCGCCCATTTTACGCGGGAACATCAGCGGACAAGGCAGGCGTGGTTCTTTGCCGGGGTCTGCCAATCTTGGATCTGGCTCAATGCCTTGGGCGCGCTCGCTTTTCGGTTTTGGGTGGTTGACCGATTCAATTACACCACGTTCGTTGAGGAAAAGCTTTGGCCGGGTCTATTTCTACTTGAGGGCCTCTTACAACTCAGTGTGACCATCATCGTCTGCGTTGGGTTATCAAGGATACCGCGTGACCGAAAATTCTGGGGCTTCGTCATCGCCGCAATTTTTGCGATTTTGGTCGACAGCATTATCGTGGCAGCGTGGGGTCTGGTGATCGTGCCGGAAGAATATCGGCTCGCCGCCACCTTCGGTCTGTTCGGTTGGTATTTGATGTTTCCAGCGATCGGGTTCGCAGTGTACTGCAGCTTGGTCACTCCTAGCCCCGCTTCTCTTTGGATCTATGCGGTAACCCTCACGGTCGCCCTCAAGTGTGCCGCCATCATTCTAATAACCGCCCATTCGCTACCTTTTATATCGTACACAGTGATCCTCCTAATCGCCCTGGTATCCGTCGTTCTCCCGTTAAGGTTCGGGTTAGCTAAGACGGCTCCACGGATTTCAGTGCGGCCCGGTAACGAACCGGTGCGAGATGACGCAGCAGCTTGAGGCCGAATCGACCCGCAGGCAGAAGGTAATATCCACAGAACCAGTCGCGCCGTAGGCCTTGCGGAGGCGGATTACACAGATTTCGGTCAGTAATCGGGCGTTACCAGCGTGGTGGAGCACGCGATTTCTGCGGATAGCTAGAGAAACCGCAAAGACAAAAAAATTCACAACAAGATCGCAAAGGCCACAAAGATAAAAGGGATGGGAGGGCCCTGCAGACAAGCTTTACTGGACACCCTCAAGGTGCTCCTGAACTCCTGCAACTCCTTGAACTCCTTTTCCTTGCCTTCTTTTGCCGCTAACTTTGTCTCTGTTCATGGCTCGGATCGATACCACAACATTATACCGTCCGGTGGGACCGGAAGAGCTTGAGCTGATCAAACAATCCAATTGGAGTGCTTTCCCGCCACGGTTACCTGAACAGTCTATTTTCTATCCGGTGTTAAACGAGGAATATGCCCGACAGATCGCGCGTGATTGGAATGTCAGAGCGAGTGGAGCTGGATTTGTTACGAAGTTCGAGGTCGAGAGCGACTATCTGAGTCAATTCAACGTTCAAGTAGTGGGAGGATCCGAACACGCTGAATATTGGATCCCAGCAGAGGAACTCGCCGAGTTCAATCGCCATATTGTTGGGAAGATAGAGGTCATTGCTGAGTTTCAAGGTCACAAGGATTGATGGCTGTTGCCTTTACCACTTATGCCAAAGATTAGCGCCGGGTTGCTAATGTATCGTGCTCGCCCCGAGCAGCGCGCTTCCCTAGAAGTCTTGCTAGCTCACCCCGGAGGCCCCTTCTGGAAAAACAAAGACGATGGCGCTTGGACGCTACCCAAAGGCGAAGTAGAACCAAGAGAAGAGTTGTTAGCGGCCGCTACTCGGGAATTTAACGAGGAGACCGGACTCACTGCAGTCGAACCGTTCCTGGAATTGGGACAAGTCAAACACAAGTCCGGCAAGATCCTTCACGCCTGGGCTTTCCAAGGCGACTGCGATCCCACCCAAATCCGCAGTAATACCTTCGAGATCGAATGGCCGCCAAAGTCAGGCCGCAAACAAGAATTCCCGGAAATCGATCGCGCTCAGTTCTTCGATCTCACCACGGCGCGGCGCAAGATATTGCCAGCGGAACTGCCGCTTTTAGACCGCTTTGCTGCAAAAGTAAGCAGTAATCAGTAATCAGTAATCAGTAATCAGTAATCAGTTGTAGTCACAATCCGTGATCATCTCCATCGGGTAGCGTCGCGTCGAGCCGAAGGGTTGCAAGCACAACGGCGTCAAACAATAGTAGCTTAGAAAGCGAAATGTAGCACCCTATGTCCACTGGGTGTTCACACCTTCACCTTTCGACGCGCTTAACCCTTGCTCAAGGCAGGCCTTTCACCTTTCACCTTTCACCTTTCACCTTTTACCTTTTACTGATTACTGATTACTGATTACTGATTACTGATTACTGATTACTGATTACTGATTACTGAACCCATGCCTTCCCCGAACACCTGGCTAAACTTCACCCTGGTCGCCCTAATCGTCTCCCTAGTCCCCGGCCCTGCTTTTATCACTGTACTAACCACGGCTTTACGCCGCGGGTTTAAGCCCGGAGCCTATGCCACCGCCGGAATTGTAATCGGCGACGGGGTTTATTTCTTTCTAACTGCAATTGGGCTGGGTTCGCTGTTAGCGACCTCGTTCTGGACTTTTACGATGATTAAATGGCTTGGGATCGCTTACCTGGTTTATCTAGGGCTACGTTCGCTCTTTTTCCCTAGTAACAGTTTGATCGCTGCAGATGAAAATTCCGCCTCTGGCAGATCGTCGTTCGTAGCCGCATTTACCGTTCAATTAGCGAACCCAAAACTATTGCTGTTTCTGGCGGCGCTGGTGCCCCAGTTTCTGGATCCCACCCATCCGATAGCGCCGCAGCTCGCTGTTCTGGGAGCAACCTTCATGGTGTCGGACACAATCATCTATTTACTGTTGTCGATGCTAGCGGCGCGCGCCCGTCCGTTGTTTGCCAGCCCGCGAGCGACCCGGATAGTGAGCCGGGTGAGCGGAGTCGCGATGCTAGGCGCAGCGGCTAGAGTCGCGACTAAGTAGGAGAAATAGCCGCGAAAAGGCGCAAAAAACGCAAAAAAATAGCTACCCACCGGACGGATTTGCACAACCAGGCCACAAAGGTCACAAAGATTTAGTTGGTTGTGTAGCTGAAATTTCTAGCCGGATTTCTCTTTGTGGCCTTGTGCCCTTCTGTGAAATCGGACTCTTTTTTGCGTTTTTTGCGCCTTTTCGCGGCTATTCCTAATCCGTTCCCCCACCCGGTTTCAGCACCACCTTGACTCCTTGCTTACTCTTCACGACCTCGAGTGCTTTATCCCATTGAGCGATCGTAAAACGATGGGTGATCAACCGTTGGGCGTTCACTTTTCCTTCGGCTAGCAGTTTGAGTGCCCTCGTCCAAGCAGAGGTTACGCTGGCGTTGGTACCGGTAACCACCAGCTCTTTATAACAGATCACGTCTTGGTCTAGCAGGATGGGTTTGCCATAGAGGCCCATCTGACAGAAACGTCCGCCTCGCCGGGCCACATCCAACAGGGTCTTGGCGGCAGGAGCCGCGCCGGAACATTCGATCACCAGATCGGCGCCATCCGCTTTGAACGTATCTGTCACCGCTTCAATTACATTCTCAAGTGCTTGCACATTAATGCTGTGATCTGCCCCAAGCTCTTTAGCCAAGATAAGCCGCTCGGCATCTTGGTTCGTGCCAATCATCGCGACGGTAGCGCCCGCCACTTTTGCCAGCTGCAATGCTAGCAGACCAATTGGGCCGGGACCAGTAATCGCAACATTATCTCCGGCTCGTACCCCGGCGGTCTCCAGAACCCCGTGCACCGTACATGCCAAGGGTTCTGTCAGAGCTGCACTTTCGAGATCGAGTTCATCAGGCACCCGATGCAGGTTCGCCGCCGGAGTCAGTAAATAATGGGTGAATGCTCCGTCTTGTTTCGAACCGATGGACCGCCGGTGCGGACACAGATTGGGTCTCCCCTGGCGGCACGGCGCACACTGGCCACACGTATAAAAATAAGTTTCAGTGGTGACCCGATCGCCTAAGGCCCAGCCGGTGACCCCTGGCCCTAGCTCGACAATGGTACCGGCGGTTTCATGGCCGATCGTGACCGGAGGATGAGTCTCGAATTCGTCGAGATAAATGTGGATGTCGGTGCCGCAAATCCCAGCCGAATCAACCTCGAGCACGACCTGCCCAGCCCCAGCCTGCGGCTCCCGGACCTCTCGTACTTCGATATTCCCTACTCCCCGCGCGATTTTACGTACCGCTAGCATAGCTCTAAAGGAAGGAGTTCAAGAAGTTCGAGGAGTTGCAGGAGTTCAGGGAGAGGAGCCAGGAGGCGGGAATAAGGCGTAAGCCGCTCACACACTACCAAAGGAATAGCCGAAAAAACCGCAAAAAAATAAATGCCGACCCGGACGGATTTGCAAAACAAGGCCACAGAGGCCACAAAGATTTAGTTTGGGTATGTGGCTGAAGTTTCTAGCAGGATTTCTCTTTGTGATCTTTGTGCCCTTCTGTGAAAATCGGTTCTGTTCGGGAATCGGATTCCTTTTGCGTTTTTTGCGCCTTTTCGCGGCCATTCCTCCGCGCTCCTGGCTCCTGGATTCTGGCTCCTCTCCTTGAACTCCTGCAACTCCTCGAACTCCTTGAACTCCTTCTCCTTATTTGTCGCCGCCCGACTTTTCCCCGTCTGATTTCTGTTCGGCGGTTGGACTCGCTGACGGAGTAGGACTCGGACTTTCACCTTCGGATTTTAGTTCGCCAGGTTTCTGTTCCTCTGATTTCTGTTCGGCCTCTGGACTCGTTGATGGAGTAGGACTCGGGCTCTCACCACCGGATTTTGGCACCCCTAACTTCGGCACCATCGGTCTCATCTGGGCCGGCCTGCCCGCGCCCGCCTCTTGCTTTTTATAATCCACCGGCAATTCGAAAACCGACGCGTCTGGCGGTCCTACCTTGATATTCTTCCATTCAGCCGTAGAGCCTGCGCTCTCGGACTTAACCAGCATATGCGTGGTTTGGCCGATCCAAATAAAACCGGTCATCAGGGTTCGCCCGGGCACCATTGGTTTGTTCTGCCCGTTCGCCATTTTCGTTGGATCCGAATTATAACTGTACTTGTCACAAGGCTCACCATTAACGTCCTCGGTACCAACCTTTTCGTGGACAATCCCCATCCTTTTGGCCCAATCCGCCGGAGACTCCAATAACCTCGGGTCCAAAGGTGCTTCCATATACGTCTTAGTAGCGGGAACTAAGATGTATCGCTTGTTCAGGTCGCCGCGAACAATGGTGATGTTGCCGCCGGCGCCATCTCGTTCGGTCCGGCGCTTATTCCCGTCGGCATAGATCCGCATGTTCATGGGCGCCCCTGCTTTTCGGGTTATGACCAGATCAGCGCTGTATTGGGTCGGCGCATTTGCCAGCGGGTTATCGTTCGTCTCTTCGGCCGGCGCACTAAACGCGGGAAGGATGGAAACCAAGGTAAATAAGCCCGCGGAGATTAGTCTCTTCATGATTCGCTCTTTACTATGTTCCGGCTTTTTCGGCTAGAACCAAAAAATGAGAGTTTACCACAGACCCCGATCCAAGGTCCGATATTGGACGGCTTCACCCAGATGCTCGGCAGAGATCTGGTCCGCTCCAGCCAAGTCTGCGATCGTGCGCGCAACTTTCAGGATCCGGTCATAAGCTCGCGCGCTCAGATTCAGGTTGGTTACCGCTTTACGGATTAAATCGATCCCCTCCGAATCGAGCCGGCAATGCTTTTTCAGTAAGCGAGTGGTCATTTGACTGTTGTTACGAATCAAACCTTCTCGAACGAATCGTTTTTGCTGCACCAGACGCGCCCGTCTTACCCGGTCTCGGATCGCAGCCGACCCTTCTCCTTCCGTGGTCGAGGTGAGCTCGTTCATCTCGATCGCAGGCACTTCAATATGGATATCGATCCGGTCAAGCAACGGCCCGGATAACCGGCTCCGGTACCGCTGGACCTGGTTGGGAGCGCACCGGCATTCTCGGCGCGGATTTCCATAGTGACCACAGGGACAAGGGTTCATGGCGGCAACTAACATAAAACTTGCCGGAAACGTCATCGAACCGGCTGCCCGAGAAATCGTAACTTTGCCATCCTCCAAGGGTTGGCGCAGTACTTCCAACGTCGATCGATGAAACTCCGGTAATTCATCCAGGAAGAGGACGCCGTTGTGAGCCAAGCTGACTTCGCCTGGAGTAGGGTGCGCTGATCCACCAAGCAGTCCGGCATCGGACACCGTGTGATGCGGGCTCCGGAACGGGCGTTCCGTTACGAAGTGGCGCGAACCGTTCAGTACTCCGCAGATACTGTGAATTTTAGTGGTCTCGATCGCTTCCGCCATCGTGATCGGAGGAAGAATAGTGGGCAACCGTTTGGCGATCATCGATTTACCGGACCCGGGGGCCCGATCATGAGCAGATTATGAGCCCCGGCGGCTGCGACTTCGACCGCGCGTTTGACATGTTGCTGACCGTGAACCTCAGCGAAATCATCATCAATTTTGCTGGGAACGAAACTGGGTTGCCCAGCGACGGGTTCCAGCGGCGCTTCCCCTCGCAGGAAATTGACTACCTCATTTAAGCTGTTAGCGCCGTAAGCCGCTAAACCTTGCACGGGGGCAGCTTCTTCGGCGTTTAACTTCGGGACAATGAGCATCTGCCGGCCACGTTTTTTGGCTTCAAGGGCAATGGCCAACACTCCGCGCACGGGCCTAAGCTCACCGGAAAGAGCGAGTTCGCCCGCTAAACAATAGGGACTGAGATCAGGAATCCGATTGTCATCGTTGATCTTTAACATGCCGATGGCGATCGGCAGATCGAAGCTAGGCCCTTCTTTACGAACGGTCGCCGGAGCCAGGTTCACCGTAATCTTGCCTCGCGGCCAACGAAAGGCGCTGTTGGTGATGGCCGACAGAACGCGATCTTTGCTCTCTCGCACCGCCGTATCCGGCAAACCGACCAACGCAACTTTTCCGTGGTCACCATAGCCGGTATGCACTTCGACCTCGACTTCAAAGGCATCGACACCCACGACCGCAGCAGAAAAGACCTTTGATGCCATAACAGGATGTCATACTGTTGCACTTACTGAAGGTTGGCAAGTTTTGTTTTAAGAGGGCGCACACAAAAAACTAAGGTAATAACATCACGCGTTTTTGTTTTTATCAACTTTGACAGTGACCCTAGATAACGCTAGGTTTCACCGCCATGAACGAGCAGCTCAGACAATTCCTGATCGCTCCGAGGTTTGTTCCTTTTTGGGTGCGATTGAATGACAGCTCAGTCTATGAAGTGCCTTCCAAAGAACACGCCTGGTTCGGCACCGGTCGATCGGGATTGCTGTTCATCGAAAACGATTCTGGGGCGGCTTCGGTAATCCAGATCCGCAATATTGTCGCGGTGGAGACTTCGGAAGGTCTCCAGTAGACTTTCGATAAGGTGACGACTGAGTCATTCACCAACGGAACGGGCGATACCGTAGCGATCTAGCTTCCGGTAAAGCGTCGAACGAGAAATACCGAGCAGTTTCGCGGCAGCGGCGAGTCTACCGCCGGTCGTAGCCAAGGCAGACTCAATCGCTGCGCACTCATTCTGTTTGAGCTTCGGCGACGCGGAGAGACTTGGTTCCAACGCAGGAGCTGCGACCGGTGGGTTCACCTCTCGGCGAACCTCGCTCGGCACATCTTCGATTCGAAGCAGGTTGGGGTCACCGAGCAAAATCATATTTTCGATGACGCTGCGGAGCTCCCGCACATTGCCGGGCCAAGAATAGGCCCGGAACAGAGCCAACACTTTACTATCAAATCGAGGCTCAGGTCGACCCAAACCGGCGGCAGCTAGTCGGGCAAAATGGTGAGCCAGCAACCCCACATCCTCACCTCGGTCTCGCAATGGAGGAATCGATAGACGCATCGGGGCGATCCGGTAGTAGAGATCCCGTCGGAAGCGTCCGGCGTTAACTTCGGCCAGTAGATCACGATGGGTCAAGGCCAGTAGCCGAATGCACACGGGCCGCCCATCATTGCTGCCAACGCGATAAATCACACCGTCCTCCAGAACCCGGAGCAGAAAAGGTTGAAGATCGAGCGGCATCTCGCCGATCTCGTCAAGACAGAGAACCCCTCCGTCTGCCGCCTCGATCTTGCCGGTATGCCCCTGGTGCTTCGCGCCGGTAAAGGCGCCTTCGGCGTATCCGAATAGCTCGCTCCCAACCAGATCGCGGGGAATGCCGCCGCAATTGACAGGGACAAACGGGCCACCAGCTGCTTGGCTCGCACCATAAATAGCCCGGGCAAAAAGCTCCTTCCCGACACCGGTCTCGCCTTCGATCAGGATCGGAGCACTGAATGCCGCCATCTTTTGGGCGCGTTCCCGGGCGAGCTGCATTATCGCGCTTTCGCCGAGGATTTCCTCGAATGGCACCAGCCGCTCTATTATGGGCTGCGGTTGGATTGAGACCGATCGTTGTCGTCGTTTGTGCAGGACGAGAATGGCGCCAATCTGACGATCGTGATCAACCACCAACTCGGTACTACTGTTCGGCAGCAGTTCGCTCAGCCTGACGGCCCACGCCGACGGCAACAAATTTTTCAGAAACGAGACCCGCCCATTCGCGATCAAGCCGGGTCGTTCCCGATCCAGATTTTGTAACACGCTTTCAGGGCCGAAAACAATTCTGCCGTGTCGATCGATCGCAACGACGTCTGTGTTTGACCAGAGCGACCGCTTCATCACGACATGATGCAACAACCGCTCGTGATCGTATTCGATCGCCTGAGCCAACCGGCCTTCGATCTGTCGGCCCAACGCGACCGCGAATGCAAGACTCTGCGGATTAAACGTTTGCACAGGTCCAGAGATATCGACCACACCCAAGAGCTCGGCTTCCTGGGGATGCCAAATCGGTGTGGCCGCGCAGGTCCAGCGCTTAACGTCGCTACAGAAATGTTCTAGACCATGGATTTGTACAGGTTTCGCCTCAGCGATCGCAGTACCGATGGCGTTGGTTCCAATATCAGCTTCCTGCCAGTGTCCGCCCTGCTCAAGGTGGATCAACCGGCCGAAATCGATGGCGCGCGGATCTCCTGCTGTCTCCAGGACAACACCGGATGAGTCCGTCAGGATAATCATCGAGTCCGCATCCGCGAGAAAGAGGCGTGCCTGATTCAGCACCGGTCGAGCTGCTTCCAGTAGGCACCGATGCGCTGAAAGGCATTGCGTGAGTTCTACTTCAGGAGCGAGCGGCGCTTCGTTGCGACTGACCGGGATTCCATGGCTCTGAGAGCGCTGCCACGAGGCAACCACCACTGGTCTGAGCGCTTTCGACACAGTGCCTTTTTCGATAAACCCTTCCCAGCCCTGTCGGATCTCCTGGTCCTTCATCATCAACTTTACCAGGCGGAGGCGAACAACCGAGGCAGAAACTCTTCCTCGCGTCCGCTCTACCAAGGCTATCAGTTAGCCCAGGCACCGATAGCGTAAGCGATTTACGCAAAAAAGGGGGAACTGAACTGACTGATTTCAGTTTTACCTTACGCATAGGTTGGGTCGCGACAAGGAGCGATTTGAACGGACGCGCCCTCACTGGGCGCTTCGTTCTCGCCGTCGTCGTCGTCCTCGTCCTCGAATTCTGGTGCGCGGAGTGTTGGAGTGTTGGAGTGTTGGAGTATTGGAGTTCTGCGCTCTGTCGGAATTGCACCCGCGCAGCGGGTCGGGGATGCTGTAAGGGCTGCAGATTATCCGTTCCGAGATTTGTTCCACATTCGGAGCGCAACAAACCATCCTGTCGCCCCGTTGGGGCGAGGCGCTTTTAAATCGATTTACCCGGGGCTAAAACCCCGGGCTCAGTCCTGGAGTCCCTTCCCCCTTCGTCATCCCGCCGTCGCTTCGCTTTGGCGCGGCTTTGTTTTGGCGGGCGCGCCGTAGCTCGTAGAGCGCAGGAGGCCTGCCCTGCGGTGGACAACTCGGGACAAAGTTCGAAAACAGGCCCGGGCTATTCTCTTCCGCCCCTTTGGGGCACCTCGCAGCCCGCTACGCGGGTGCAATTCGGACTTGGCGCAGTAACAGTAACTCCCACACTCCATTACTCTGTGTGCCCTGATTCGAGGACGAGAACGAAGCGCCTTTTGGGGGGCGCAGGACTCGGCCTCGCAAGCGAGGCCGCTCCACCGAGCCCTTTACGCGTCGATGATGACTTTTAAGGCTTGGTTCTTGGCGGCACTTCCGAAGGTCTCATACGCGTCAAGAATCTCTCCGAACTTGAAGTGATGTGTGATCAAGCGACCAGGTTCTATCTTCCGCGCACCAACTGTCTTGAGCAACATGGGCGTGGTCACGGTATCAACCAGCCTCGTTCTCAAGGTGATGTTGTGACACCACAATTTCTCCAGATGCAAATCTACTTTCACTCCGTGGACTCCGAGCACGGCTACGGTTCCGCCGGCGGTGATGATCTCCGCAGCGATCGCGAAAGAGGAGGGCACACCAACCGCCTCGATCGCACAATCCACTCCGCGACCGCCGGTTAGAGCCATAATCCGTTCCACCGCACCGCCGGAACTTGCGTTGACCGTTTCGGTAGCTCCCAGCTTTCGGGCAGTTGCTAAACGGTTATCATCTAGATCGACCGAAATGATTCGCGCCGGAGAATAGAACTGCGCCGTCAACAGCGCAGCCAACCCCACCGGACCGGCACCTACAATCGCGAGCGTATCGCCCGGCTTAACATTCGAGTTGATTACGCCGCACTCGAAGCCCGTCGGGAAAATATCGCTTAGCATGACATAAGACTCGGGATCCTGTTCGGACGGTAAATGATAAAGACTCGTGTCAGCATGAGGAATGCGCACGTATTCGGCTTGGGTTCCATCAATAGTGTGCCCGAGGATCCAGCCTCCGGACTTGCAATGTGAGTACATGCCTTTCTTGCAATATTCGCACTTACCGCACGACGTGATGCAAGAGATAATCACGCGATCTCCCTTTTTGAACTGGGAAACCCCGTTCCCGACCTCGTCAATTACCCCAATGCCTTCATGTCCAAGAATCCGACCCGGAGTACAGGTCGGAACGTCCCCTTTCAGAATGTGAAGATCTGTGCCGCAGATGGTTGTCTTCACCATCTTGACCACCGCGTCATCCGGCTGATCTACCTTTGGCCGAGGCCGCTCTTCAACCGAAATAGATCCGGGGCCTCCATAAACTAGTGCTTTCATGGTTAATTCCTCTGTTAGTTTGGTTTGCTTTTATACGACGAAGGCATGACCGCAATTCGCGGGGGTAAAGTTCTGAAAGTCGAGGCGAAATCCGGCCTGATACACAAGTTCATTGCGTCGGGCAACCCTAATTTGAGGAACATTAACGAGATAGGAGCCGGGTCCCAGGTAATAGTAGTTGATCGTCCAGTGAGGACTGACACAATCAGTGTGAGGATCAGTACTATCCCTCCGCAGGCAGAAGAGGCAATTCTCATGACAGTAGTTAGTTGAGGTGGCGTCGTTAGTTGACCTCCTGCATCGAGTAATCCATGCCATAGCGTTCAGCTCCACCTCCGCGGCAGGGTTCGCTGGTCGGATCAACTGACTCGGGTTTGTCAACAATCAGGGTCTGGGTCGCGAGCACCAGTTTCGCGACGGAGGCAGCGTTGCGTAACGCCGCGGTCGATACTTTCAATGGGTCGAGCACCCCTTCGGCAACCAAATCACAAAACTTCCCGGTCCGCGCATCGAACCCGTGGCCATAGTTCGAATGAATGACGCGGTCGGTCACCTTCCCCGGATCAAGGCCGCTGTTGAAGGCGATACAGCGGAGCGGCTCCAGGAGCGCTCTCTGCACGATTCTCATCCCTTTTCGAACGTCATCATTGGCAGGTCGACAGAGCGCTACGAGGCCCTCGGCTACCTGGGCAAAAGTTGTGCCTCCACCCGCGAGCACTCCTTCCTCCGTGGCGGCACGAGCGGCGTTCAGCGCATCTTCGATCATTTGCGCGCCTCTCTTTTGTTCCACCGGCGTTGCCCCGCCCGCCCTGATGATGGCAATCGCCCCAGACATGCGCCCTAGACGTTCTTGTAGTTTGTCTCGTTCGACCGGCTGCTCCATTATTTCGAGCTGCTTCTGAATTTGCGCGCGGCGACCTCGTATTTTGGCCGGATCGCCGCCTCCACCGGTGATGGTGGTTGCCTCTTGAGAAGCCCGGACCTGCAGTGCGGTTCCCAGGTCTTCCAAGCGCACCTCCGCCAGACGAGCACCTAAATCTTTAGATATAAATCGTGCGCCAGTCAGAATCGCTAGATCTTCGAATACGGCCTTTCGCCAATGTCCGAATTCAGGTGGTTGCACTGCCAAAATCCATTGCCCGCTCTCGCGAGCGTCAAGCAGGGCGCCCAGCGCGGCGCCGGATACTTGTTCTGCGATCAGTAGGACCGGCTTTTTCGCCTGAGTCGAAATCCTTTTGATATTCTCAACCTGTTCGGGATCGATCAGCGCGTGATCGGTGAGAAGGATTAACGCGGAATCTAACTCCGCTTCCATCCGGTCGATTTGGTTCGCCATGTGGGCTGAGAGATAACCGCGATCGAAAGAAAATCCGTCCACAATCTCGAGAGCGGTTTTAGCGGAAAGACTCGGCTCGACCTCAACGACCCCTTCGTTGCCAACTCTGCGTAAGGCTTCGCTTACTACCGATCCGATCTCTGGATCATTAGAAGAGTTAGCCGCCACGGACAAGAGTTGCTCTTTCGTGTTAACCGGCCTGGCTAATTCTTTCAGCCGCCCGATAGTCGCCTCTACGGCTTGATCGATTCCGTCCATAACCGCGATCGGATTAGTGTCGCGGCCAAAGACAGAGAGTCCTTCTTGAATCAACGCGTTGGCTAGAATGATAGCGGTGGTGGTGCCATCCCCCGCTACTTTGTTCGTTTGCTTGGCAACTTCGCGGGCGATCTGCGCCCCCATGTTCTCGAATCGGTCCTCCAATTCGATCTCATCAGCGATACTAACTCCATCTCGAGAAACCAATGGAGTTCCGATAGGGCGATCGATGACGGCATTTCCGCCGCGGGGTCCTAGCGTGGTTTCAACTGCTTTAGCGAGTTTCTCTACGCCTTTGGCTAAAGTAATTCGCGCTTGTTCGCCGTAGCGAATGAGTTTGGGCATGGTCGTTTCCTAGTCTGGGGTAAGAAGCAGGTTTTTTTGGTCGAGCGGAACCGGAGCTTCAAGGAGCGACGCAAAGCTCCGGTTCCAGGAGCTGCTTCGCGTGATTTTGGGGCTCGTCGCCTCATCACGCGAAAGCTCTTCACAGAGATTTATTCGTACTCGAGTGCGTCCTCGAGTTTACCAAACAACACGATGCGATCCTCAAACAGAACCATACGTCCATAGTGCGTCGACATTTCCACCTGAAACGTATACGGATCCATTTGGCGCCCGAGAGCCTCGCTGATCTCCGCCATGTCAAACTCGAGTTTGCCATGACCATCAATCCGAATCATTGCCGGGTAATACATGATCGTGACTCCGGGCTTACTTTCCATCACTTGGGCAACGATTCTGCCCTCTACGCTGTCGTTCATGGTAACACCGCACATGTCGGACACGGTGGAATCCAGCTTTATGTCTTGCGCGCCTCGAATGGTTTGATCGGTTAGGTTACTCACAGTTGTACTCCTTTCGGCAGGCTCAGACCAATTTGAGCGAGGATGGTGGCGACTCGGTTCTCTGCTGCCGCATAGGAATCAGGAAACGATCCTACTTTGACACGCGGTTGAGACCAGATTGGTTGGAGTTGGTTAGCAGCTTCAACCATCAGCGGAACGTATTTCTTCAACCAACCGCTGGTGATTGCACGATTGTGCTCGCCCTCCTTCGGGTCGCTTAACAGGATTTGGAAGAGCTCCGTCGTGTTACTGAGATTGCGCTCATAATCGCCCTCTGCTACCGCGACGATCGACGGCGTCAGAAAGTCACCGTGAGCGGCAGCGAACTGCATAACCAGACCACTTCGAACCAGTTCGGTAACCAGCGGCTCGAAAAGGACGTTTCCAGCAAAATATTGTTCGAGGTAATCCTCTGCCCCCAGCACCGTTTCAATCGCCCTACGAGCGCCTTGCCAGATCGGATCATCCAACCAGTGTGATTTGCCCGCCTCAAGGTCCAGCTTTTCCGTGTCCAGAGCGATCTCGCCCAGGTAGATGGTTAGATTCTGGGCGAAACGCAATTTATAAGAGGAATTCATCAGGATCGAATTGTTGATCATCTGAGTCATTCCATCGCGTTGCCCGTCCATGTAAGTTATGCCGAGCCCGTATTCTGCGTGTTTCAAGGCGCCAACATGATTCTGCAAAACCTGCAGCCAGCTCTTGTCGAACCGCTTGACCGTCCCGTTCTTGCGGCTGTTCTCGACCACTAACTTCACGGTAGCCTCTGCCTCGCTCTGTCGCTGGTAGTGGTTTCGTTCCCACTCCTGATCGGGCGCCCGGTATTTGTGCCAATCCGAGCTCTTGATCGCCGTCCGAGTCGCTGAGTAAGTCGGAGTACCGTCAGCGAACGATAGGATCCAATCCTGAATCAAGTAACGTTGAGGATCGGGTTGAACGTCAACCGTCACATCCTCGTACAGGGTCGCCTTTCGGCCCTTTGGTTCAAAGTAGTTATATTTTCGGCTGTCAGAACCGACAAAGATCTTGGCGCCAGCCCTGGCCGAGTCTGGTTGGTCTACAGCTTCCTGGGTTATGGGGGGCATACTTTAACGTTTCCTTCGCTTTGGTTTGGTTAACTTGTTAGTTGGTTTTGAGTTCAGCAGGTCGATCTCACCGGACTGCCGGTGTGAATTTGTCGAAGTGAATATTTTCCGGCTCCACGCCGCTCATTTGCAGAACTGGCAGCGCAGCGTCAATCATCGGCGGAGGGCCGCACGAATAGGCATCGGCTTCGCCATCGAGGGCTTGACCTTTAAGCTGCCGTCCGAGCACCTCATGAATGAATCCTGTCTCGCCGGTCCGATCCGGTTCGATTCCCGGTCCAGAAAGTGCCGGTATGAATTGGAAATCGGACAGCAGCGAACCAAGCTTCTCGATGCGCTCCAGCATAAAGAGATCACTTCTGGTTCTGGCGCCGTAAAAGAAACGAACCGGCCGTTGCTCGCCGCTTTCGACCAGATCGGTTAGAATCGATACCAAGGGCGCCATGCCCGACCCGCCACCTACTAGAATCATTGGTCCAGGCCGGTTTTCGTGTCGGAGACAACTCCCATAAGGCCCTTTGATTTCGATCGGATCACCGGCCTTAAGGGTGTCCTTCAGCAAGGATGAAAATGCTCCCTGCGGGTAGATCTTAATGATGAATTCGAGCGCACTTTTTTCACTCGGAGGATTCGCCATTGAGAAAGAGCGAGTCACGGCTGTCCTTGGAACGGTAATATCAACATATTGACCGGCCCAGAATCGAACGGGTTCGTCCGTCAAGATAGTGAGCCGTCGAATGTCATGGGTGAGCGATTCGATCGCCGTGATTTTTGCCGCAAACGAGCGCACCGGAATCGAACGGGAAAGCAGGCCTTCGTCGAAGTTGAGTAGCTCTACGACCAGATCGCTGTAAGCCAGTGTCCGGCAGAGCAAGACCCGATCCTGTTCACGCTCGGCATCAGACAGTGCAAATGTCGAATACTTTAGTAATTCTACGTCTCCGTTACAGAGCACCGATTTACAACTGGCACACTGGCCTTCTTTGCAGCCATGCATCAGACTTACACCCTGCCGGAACGCCGCTTCCAGCACGGTCTCGCCTTCCTCAACCCCAATTTCGATACCGACTGGTTCAAACCGGACAGTATGCGTCAGCTTTTCGGCCATGGCCTTCCTTTCGAATAGTTTGGTTTCAGCCGGGGAGCCAGCGCTCCCCGGACTTGATTCAGATTGGGTCTACGATTGCTTTAGACCCGGTGGATAGTGAATCCGCTGCGGTACTCAGCGATATGCTTTTCGCGCTGTTCGGGCGTCATCTTGCGGAAGTCTGCCAGCGGACTTCTGAACTCATATCCCTTTACATGATCGAGGGTCCACATCTTATCACTATCGAAGTGCAGGTGGGGTTGCGGCACCAAGGTCTTGCCATCTTTTCGGACGAAGCCCAGGTCTTTGACCACGTCAGCCAAATCCCACTCGTGATAGAGGGTCTCCCATTGCCGATGCCCGCTGAACCGACCCATGGCCGGTGTCGGCCGGCCGTTGTACTCCCCGGAGAAAGCCACCTTGTGAGTCCACCGGCATTGCTCGGAGCAGTAGGTGTAGAGTTGGCCATCCACTTCGTCGACGCAGAACTGGTCACGCACCACGCAGGGGACCATGCAGCTCCAACACCGGTGAGGATAGACGTAACCAGTGTCAGCAAAAACAATCGGTTTACTACCCGCTTTGCTTAGTTCCCGATAATTCTCCCAGTGGGCGCCAAATTCGTTGTACCAGCCTGGATATTTCGCCTCGAACCATTCAAAGTCGCGTTCATCCAGTGGATCGATCCGCCAAAAATTGACCGGCCAACCCATGGAGAAGAATTGAGCGACCTTGTGGTGGTAGTTATGCTTGACGATCCGGTCCCAGGCCGCCTGAACATCGTCGTGGTGAATCTTGATGCCGTACTTTTCGAGAGGGAGCAGATAAGTCCGATAGTAGTCATCGAAAATCCAGCGCTGCCAGAGCTCGGCATAGGATTCACGATTCTTGTTGCGATCTTTAGTGCCGTACTCAATGAAGGTTCCGATCGCCGCATCAACGATGGCGTGGTTCTGCCAAAACGCGTACCGGATGTCGCTCTCCAACAGGTCGTGGTTCTCGGGGTTGTTGATGATCGACATCAACATCGAGTGGCCGTTACCGATGTGGCGGGACTCGTCGGATTGAACACTCAGGAAGACCGTCGGTAACGCATAGTCGCCGTTGCGAGCGGCTTCAGCGGGCATGGCCACGAAAAGGGTATTGGTGAAAGCCGTCTCGGCCACAACCTGCAGATAAATGTTCGTCGAAGTCACGGCGTCACCGGTGATGAATCCCTCGGCAAACTGACGTCCAATGGTACCGGCATAACATTTCGCAAACGCTGCTTCCGTGATGTCGAAGCCGGAAGGATCGATATAGTTCTCCATGTACCATTTTTTCAGGTTCATCTGGATGGTCGAATGACGCATTTCATCGATCATCTGCATGGTGAAGCCCGTTCTCAGTTCATCGCCAGGGGCGATGCGCGCTTCGATAGCCATCGATCGAGCGGCCGAAATTTCCGGGAATGGGATGATGGCCAGAAATAGTTTCATCCACTCGATCCAACGTGGTTGCACGTTTCGGAACATGTCACCACGGAGGGCGGCATCGAGCGCGCCATAGACCCGGTTATCCTTTTCTTCCTGCATAGGAAAGTAGGAGCGAAGCACTTGCTTCATAGGATCCTTCGGGGCCCGCGTGATCTTGTAGTCGGTAGGATACTTTATCTTCTGTTGGACGTAGGCTGGGGCCCAGCCTAAATCCGATACCCGACGCGCGGCCTCAGCGATGCTGATACCAGGCTGGGAGGTGATTTTTGGTAACGTAGTGGCTGTAGACATTGCGTTCTTTCTCCGATCAATTGACTAACATTCTAGTTGCATTCGAGGTAACTGTATGGGGTTCACTCCGATATGGGTATTCGGAGCCATGGTTATTTCTCCGAACAGTTATGGGGGCGGCCAGGCGGCCGGGCAAAAAACTAACTTTCTGCTACTAGCTAACTAACAAAGCAGGTGGCATGCCAGGATGTTAACTGCCTAAGGTTGACTAGCGCTCTGCTCTCGAGAAAAAAGAGTGAACTCCGAAGATTACTAACACAAGATGCCTGGGCAATTGTCGCAGATTTACACAGAATCTCGTTGCCAGCTCGTCGCAAAACGAGACACCGACGGAAGTGAGATGGATTCCGAGGAAGCCGAAAGGCCGGCCCGCAGCCAGTGCAGACCCCGACAATGGTTTCAACTAATTTACCGGCCCGGGCGCATAAAGTCTTCATTCGAAGCTAAGTATCTGACTGTCGGCTGCTTCGTTAGACGATGTCCTCAGGGACCGGAAAATTTCCCTTCCGAGCTATGAGTAGGCTGCGGCAGACCAAACCATTGAATTCCGCCGTGCGACGGACGCCGGTGATCAAACGCAGATAGTCCTTTAACTCATCAAGGTTGAGCGGTCCCCGGTCGACGGTGGTAAAGGCTAACTGATCCTGATCAGAACTACTATGAATCCGGCGCCAGGCGAACAGGTAAAGGTCCCGAAGAGAAACGCCTTCATTATCGAGTGACAGTTGTTTGAGGTCCCGCCAGGTTGCTCGTATGAGCCAAGAGGCGTCAACCCTCATTCTCAGTAGATGGCGAATCAGCAACTCCTGCCGCCGTTGATAAGATTTGCCTAAGAATGTCTGCCGAATTTGCGTCAAGCCGCCGTCGGTTTCACCTGGAAAAGCCTCTCGAAAATCCTGCTTAAGGGCGACACTACGGTTGACAAGAGTCGCACTGAAATGATCGAGAAGCTCCACTGAGACCTGCTCAACCCACGGCAGCTCCTGAACAACGTCCCTCATGTCACTAGCCATAAGGAACGCGAAGTTAGGCGCACACCAGTAAGTAGGCAGTCTGAACTCGATGCTTACCCGGTTGCCGGCTTCCACCTCTACTCGAGTCACGAACTCCAGGCCGGTGACAGACTCATCAATTTCCGGGTCTGTCACCTGTCCTAGAGCGACCCATACCTCATCGGTCCGATCGTCGCGAGTCATCGCACGTTTCTTTCGGGGAAGGCTAGGCAACTACCAGTCGCTCGCCTGACGTTTTACTCTTGGTTGGAGCTGCCAGACCGAGCTGCCGGCTACGTTCTGCGATATCGATGTTGTACAATCTGGCCGCATTCTCACCCAGAATCTTTCGTTTGGTCTCCAGGGTTAGCTGCTGCCCAATCTCGCTAGCCACATCCTCCGGTAGCTCGAGGGCCATAAATTTCTCGATAATCCATTTCGGCACCCACAAAGCATAGTCACTGCCGAAGAGAATCCGGTCCGGGCCAAGCCAGAAGAGCAGCTCACTAATAATCTCGGTGAAATAGCGAGGGCGGGAATGAATCAAAGCGATCGCCACGGAAAGCCCGGCGAAGACGTTCTTTTCCTGGGCCGCGATGAAGGTAAAGTCGCTCAAGCGAGGCAACCCGACATGCTCGACAATAAAATTAAGGTCGGGAAAAGCTGACGCGGCGTCATCAATATCGCCTACATCGAAAGCATCTTTGTTTAGCGGCGTGATCGTCGGGCCTTTGTGCACATGGATATTCTTAATGCCCAGCTCTCTCGATTTCTCCAGGTATCGATAGGCCCACGGGTCGCTCAATTTCCATCCCTTGGATTCCCCTTTCCATTCTGCGGTGTAAAGCTTGACCCCTGGCCATTTGTATTTCTCCACATCCCTCTCCAACTGATCCAGACCCGGTTCACCATTGCGCGGATCCCACCACCCATTGGCAATGATGCGGTCAGGGTGCTTCTGTCTGAATCTCTCATTCCTCTCGACATTCGAGAAACCATGGTAGTAAAAGTCCCCCAGATACTGCGGATTGAAGATCGCCATGTCCGCGTACCCCTCCCCGAAGACATCTTTCTCGAAATCAGCTTCGGTATACTTTTGATACTTCTCGAACGGCCAGATGTACTCCTTCGGGCTCAAATGATGGTAGTCATAGAAGCAATCGATAAACTGTTTCCCGTGAATATTCCTCTGGTTCTCTTTACTCCCATCCCAAAGATGAACATGGGCATCGATAACAAATATCTTTTCTCCGGATTTGGTGGTGAACATATTGTTAAGACTAATTAGTGTTTGAATTTTGGGGATTACGGAACTAACACTGCTCGCCCCTTGACTTTGCCCTGGTTTAAATCGTGCAGCGCTTGATTAGCTTGATGCAGTTTATAATAATTTGTGGCCAGAAGAACTCTTCCGCGATCGGCTAGTTCCATCAATTCGACTAGCTCGGTGTAGTTCCCTACCAGGTTCCCGATGATCCTTCTTTCCGTCGTGATCATGTCGAGCGCAGAGATCCTGATCTCGCCGCCATAACCGACGATATAGTACGCACCGTTTCGCCGGGTCATAGCGAGTCCGTTATCAATGGAGTTCCCTTCACCGACGAAATCGATTACCGCTTCGGCGCCCTTGCCATCTGTCAATTGCTTGATCGCCTCCACTTGATGTTCGTCGGCTTTAACCGTGTGATGGGCTCCGCATTCCTTGGCCAACGCCAACGCGGTATCTGAGCGATCTAAGGCGATGATGTCTGCACTACAAAGAGCCGCCAGAACTTGGATGCCGATGTGTCCTAATCCGCCGACCCCGATAACTATCACTCGTTCTCCCGGAAGCAGATGGCCGGCGGCTTTCTTGGCCACGTGGTAAGCGGTTAAGCCGGCGTCTGCATGTGGGGCCACGTCCTTTGGCGCCAAGGTCTGCGGCAACTTGATCAATGAGCTGGCGCCAGTACGCAGAAGTTCGGCGTAGCCGCCATTGGTGTCGATGCCAGGGAACTCGCTGCCTTCGACATGCATATCATGCCCCCGCCGCACGACCAGGGCATGGCAATTGGAAATCAAGGGGTGACAGATAACTGGATCCCCAACTTTAAAGCCCTCAACCCCCTTCCCTATCCGTTCCACCCAGCCAGCGTTCTCGTGACCCATAACATAGGGTAACTTCACGCTAACTTTTTGGCGCCAGATTCCCTCGATTACATGCAGGTCCGTCCGGCAGACACCGGCGCCGCCTATTCGGACGATAACATCAGTACTTTTCTCTAACTCTGGCTCTGGCACTTGTTCCAGGGTGACAAAGTCCGAGTTAGTTAGGGTCGTATCATATTGATGAAGTACAGCAGCATTCATAAAATTAGAGAATCCGGTTAGATGGGAAAGCAGACGGCGACTTGGTAACTCAACGAATATAAAGTTCCGCGCATTGTTGAGGGGATAGATAGAGCGCCCACTAAAAACCAGGCATCATCACTGCCACCGGCCTAAGCACGGATTATGCCAGGGGATGGTTTCGGAAGTTTAGCTAAACGCTCACCTTCGAGAACGGAACAAACTTCTCGGTAGGCAACGGTTCGATCGGCGCGCTGCCGTCGCAGAATGAGACAAATTTGTCGCATCGGTTTGTCGCAAAACGAGACAAAAAAGATGCTAGCCAACGATTAGCTACCACCCAGATGGATCGCCTACAGGAAGATAGAAGGATGAGGGGACCGTCCCAATCGAAGCGGTGACGCGGCATTGTTAATGCTAGTGCGATTTAGCTACGTCGGTTTGTCTATGCGTACTATCCCCCTAGGACGTGGAGGCCCTGCCTTGCCTCTTAATACAGAAGGCGTTACTCAAGCACGGGAATGTCTTGTGACCGGGAGGCTATCTGAAGTCGAGCCTCACTGGATCCCACCCGAGATCCGAGATTCCTGGCAGCGTTGCCTGGAGGCTGAGCTGGATCCCCGTTCGCCGCCTAGTCTTGAGCCTATTTCTGCTAAGCAACTGCGGGAACTCCGCGCGGCCTCGGCCAGAATCTATGAGATCGCCCGCATGGAAGTGCGAAACCTATATTCACAAATTGCGGGCTCCCATTTTGTAGTCGCCTTTGCCACCAAGCACGCCACCATTTTAGAGGTGATGGCGGATTCGTCTTTTTATCAATTGGCTCAAGAAACCGGAATTGTCCTCGGTTCGCAATGGCAGGAAAACGTTCGTGGGACTAATGCTCTCGGTTGCGCAGCGGAGACTTTGATGCCGGCGGCGATTCACGGTGCTGAACATTTCTTTACCGGCAACTGCGATCTAACCTGCGTCGCCAGTCCAGTCCTCGACCACGAGGATCATTTAGTTGGGGTTATCGATGCCTCATCTGATTGCCATTCTCGCCAGATGCATACGGTGGCACTCATCCGCATGTCCGCTCTGCACATCGAAGCGGAGCTTTTCCGGGACACTTTTCGGGCGAATGCCATTTTGCAGTTCCATAACCGGCAAGAGTTTGTCCATACCCTCGATGCCGGATTAATCGCATTCAGTCCTGAGGGAACTATCGTCGCATCTAACCGGCAGGCGCGTTTTTTTCTACAGGATCTGCCAGTCGGGCCCGGGCAGTCGTTTGACGCTGTCTTTCGCACGTCTTACCAACGATTCGTGTCTCAGGCCAGGATTAGTGACTCAGGTCACATAACCGATCGACGCGGTAGTACCTATTACTTTCTCACTTCGAATCTGGGGCTTCCGAACCAGGTGCTGGCCGGAATCAATCTCGCACGCACGAACGGCAGCGAGATCGGCATTCGACCGAATTTTATCTGCGACGATCCCTCGGTTCGTCAAGCAATCGAAGTTGCTGAACGGGCGACCCAACGTCGGGTCCCCATCCTCATTCGTGGCGAAACGGGGACGGGCAAAGAACTGCTTGCTAGCCACGTTCATGCGGTCAGCCGACGGGCCGGGAAATTTGTGGCCGTTAACTGCACCGCTCTACCAGAGAACTTGATCGAGGCTGAGTTCTTCGGGTACCAGGACGGCGCCTTCACCGGGGGGCGGCGAGGCGGAGCACGCGGGCTCATCCTTGAGGCAGACCAAGGGACGCTATTTCTGGACGAGATCGGCGATATGCCGATGCCATTACAGGCAAAACTGCTGCGTTTCCTCGACCAATGGACGGTGCGAGCCGTTGGATCGACCAGCGAAGAAGTCGTGAACGTCCAGATTGTATCAGCAACCAATAGCAGCCTGGAACAAGCGGTCGAGCAGCGGCAGTTTCGCTCCGACCTGCTTTATCGCCTGCGCGGCGTCGAGGTGACGTTGCCACCTTTACGCGAACGTGCGGATTTCGCTGAGATCGTACAAGCGCTTTTAGCCGAGCACGGGCCAGCTTGGGTGATTTCAGACGATGCGATCGAGCAACTCCGGCAATACCGTTGGCCAGGCAATTTCCGCGAATTAAAGAACACGCTCCTCCGGATGATTCTGGTGGCAAGCTCATCGGTTCTGCTCCGCCACGATGTCTCCCGCGTGCTTAACCTAGTGTTCGGAGATCCGAACGCGAAACCGGCACCTCTACCTCGGGGCGACCTAAAGAAGAGTCGGGCAGATAGGATCGTCGAGACCTATCGGTCCTGTAACGGGAATGTGATCCGCACCGCTCGCGAATTGGGAGTGTCGCGCCATACGATTTACCGAGAACTCCGGCGAATGGGAATCGAGACGCGGAAAGAGAAGAAGGTGAGAAGTGAGAAATGATTGGCCCGCCTTGAGCAAGCGTTAAGCGCGTCGAAAGGTGATTAGTGATTCGAGCGGCGAAGCCGCGGGTTCAAGATAGCCTACGGCGAAGCCCTAGGAGGCACGCTCCACGGTCAGCCAACTTCGTTCACCAATTCACCTAGCGGAGCGGCGGAGATTTTCACGACATCACCGGGTAGCAAAGTGAAATCGTTCGGAGGGACGATGCCAGTGCCGGTTAACAGGAAAGCGCCGGCTGGAAAACTGAGCTCTCGGTAAAGGTATTCGACCAGAACGTCCAGCTCACGATGGATTCGTCTCAGCGGAACCTGGCCTTGGAAAATCGTTCGGCCGGCTCGTTCTATCAGCAGGGTGATCTCTGTGCTCAGGTCCAGGGGCTCTTCCGTCACCAGAATGGCTGGACCGAGAGAACAGCTGCCGTCGTAGACCTTGGCTTGAGGGAGATAAAGCGGGTTCTCGCCTTCGATATCGCGGGAAGAAACATCATCACCAAGGGTGTACCCGATGATTTTTGCATCCCGATTAACGACGAGAACGAGTTCCGGCTCAGGCACACTCCAACGTGCGTCCCGACGAACTCGGATCTTGCCGTAAGGAGCAACGACACGCCAACCAGGCGCTTTAAAGAAAAGCTCAGGCCGCTCGGCGTCGTAGACTCGAGAATAAAACACTGCGGCCCCACTTTCTTGGGCTTCCTCCCGGCGGCCTTCCCGGCTCCGCTCATAAGTGACACCAGCTGCCCACACCTCCTGAGCTCCGACCGGAGCTAACAATTCTTCCGGCAAAGGTGGTCGCGCCGTCTTAGCATCGACTTTGAGGTCAGAAAGATAAGTGTAGAGACCCTGCCGGCTCAATAACTCGTCAAAGTCGGTGTCCGGGACCTGAAAGTAGCTCTTGTCCGATCGGGCAAGAATGCCCCGCGAAGTCCGATAAAGATACATGGTCAGATTTTCCTCTTTTAAGTCGTGATTCTTCCGCCCTACATTCGAAACCGATTTATTCCGCTAAACCCGGTGCAGCGGCCACTGTCTGTACCAGCGGCCGCTTTTTATCACACCTCGTGGTTGTTGGTATGATGACGTCCAAGATCGCTTCTGGCTGCCTCGACCGCATCATCGACCGTTTTCGACCCTTTACTGGCCGAACCACCAACGTTGCATTCGTGGCAGTTCCAAGTGCCCCACATCGCCCCAGCTTCGCTTTCTTCGACGTGTATCGTATACCGGACACTCCCTTTAGTGTAATCGTGCTGATGGATTTCCTTTACAGGCATAGGACCTCCTTTCGACTCAGCCCAAGTTCGCGCCGAACCCGGGCGCATACAAGTTCGCAGTTCGGGATGGTTGCGGTTTGCGGTTGGGTAGTGGCGAGGGTACTGGACATTCCACATGCGCGAGCTTTCGGGAATGGGACCTATGGGGCTTATGGGTCGTAGTCAGCAGCCGCTGACCGGCAACGGGAACCGTGAACTACGAACTACGCTGTGAGCTTTCTTGGAGTCACATTTTCCGGGGTCGATGAAACCGCCGATGTGGAAGGACTGAAAGAGATTCGGTCGCACTACTTCACGGTTGAATGGGGGCTCCGGTTAGCGGTTGAAAGTCACGGTCGAACGGCTGGATTCCCGAGTGTTGACTGGATCTCCAAACTGGCTCCAGAGCTTAATCTCTCGGCGCAGTTATGGGGAAAAAGTGCCGTCGATTTTCTTCGGGGAGACCACACTGAGCTCATGGCCCACTACGGCCAGGTTTGGTCGCTGTTTCGGCGAATCCAAATTAATTCCGGAGACGACATCGACCGGGTCGATCTTCCGGCGCTCACCCGGCTCATAGAGAAGAACCCGGGTAAACATCTGATTCTCCGCATCCGGGGCCGGAACCTTGAATTGGCGGATGCCTTGCTCGCACACGGTATTTCTTGCTCGACGCTTTTTGATGAACCCGAAGCTCAAGAACCCACTCAGAAAAGGTGGCCCAAAGGACTAAAACGATTTGCCGGATGCGGCTACGCGGGTGGGTTAGGCCCGGACAATCTCTACAAACAATTATCGCCAATTCTGAACGCTGCTCAGAGCGCGGAGCGCTGGTGGGTTGAAATTGACTCCAGCCTGCGAACCGCAGAAAACGATCGGGATGTATTCAGCTTGGCGAGCTGCAAACGAGCGATCCGAGAATTCGATAGTTTCTTTCTCGACTACACCATTTGAGTGGCGCGCTCGGGAGACGTAGCGACTGGCGAGGGGTGGCACGAAAGTAATCAGTAATCAGTAAGACAGTAATCAGTGGATTCATTCTCCCTAGCGGCTTCAGCCGCGTCTGTACTGATTACTGACCCACTGATTACTGATTACTTTCCTGACCGGAGCCCCTGCTGTTTTTGATATGAAAAACGGACCAAGCCGAGCTAGCGTTCCCTCGTAGTAACGAACCTCCCCCCTCCAAAACCCTCCAATTCAATTACCCGAAAGCGGACAACTCTGCCCGCTTTCGCGGGAGGAAAGCATTATGTCAATCCCTCCAGCCATACGAAGCCTCGTAGCAATCGGTGCGATTGCTACTCTCTGTTCTACGCCAGTCCTATCAAAGGCTGGAGAACAGAATCCGTTAGTTGTTGTCGGTGTTTCGCCCGAAGCCGTCGCCATTTCTTGTCTGACTCCAATCTATCCTCCGGAATGCGTCCGCATGCGGATACAGGGCAATGTCGAAGTCAGCATCTGGGTGCAGAACGGTAAAATGGTGAAGGTGAAGGCCGCAGCCGCAAATCCGATGCTGGCAGGCATGTCGTCCCGCTGGGTCCGCCGGAACTGGCAATTCAAGCCCAGCACAACCGGCTTGTACATCCTTCCGATTATCTATCAACTTGATCTCGGGTAAACGAATACGGTAGGGACGATCAGGCCGCCGCCGCTTCGCTATGGCGCGCCCTGATCCAACCTTCTGAAAGGTCATAGAACTTTGGTCGCGACGTAGCCCTTCCGCCTTCGCCAAGCCTACGGCGCGACAAGTTGCGTAGTCGGGAGCTCGTCCCTACAAAAAAACAAGGCACCAATTCGGGATTTTACCTGGTTGGTGCCTTGGCGATTCTAATCGCTCCGATTGCAGGTGCGGTAAACTTAATTGTTTGGGATGTATTCCACGCCGCAAGTGCCGCAGATGAATGTTTGCCCCGGGTATTCCCAATAGACACGGCGCATTGAATGGCAGTGCCAGCACTCCACCCAACGGTAATAGCCACGTCCGCCGACTTCCGGTTCTGCATTGGTCGCATCCATGTCCCGAGAGGCCTTTTCAGGCCCGGCGGGGGTCTCAGGTTTTTGAGTGAGGTAGACTTCGATGGTTTTGGTTTTCTCAGGCATTGTTGTTTCTCCGTTTTATTCGTCGATCTCGGTCTAACCGAGACTTTTTCGACGTTTTTAACTGTTTAGCTATTGGTGGGACGAGGATCGGTACCGCGCTTGCAAAGTTTTTAACCGTTTCCGCTAACGCGTTCTCCTCGGGCGTAAGCTGCCAGTTCGCTGATTCGGTTCAGTTCCTCGTTCATTAGGCGCACCCCTTCGGTTTGGCGCTCAAACAGGTCATGAAATAGGCCCGCAGCTGATAGAAGCTCGGCTGCGGTTCCGGTTTGGACGATTTTGCCTTGATCCAAAACCAGGAAACGATCGCAAAACGGGATTTGCCAGCCAACGATATCGTGGTCTACCACCAGAACGGTTTTGCCCGCACAAACCTCTCGCATCACTTGTAGCAGGCTATGTTTGTCCTCCGGGTCGATCCCGGTGGTCGGTTCATCCAAGAAAAGAAAGGAAGGTTGCCGGAGGAGGCAGCGCGTCAACGCAAACAGCTTCTTTTGCCCGCCCGATAACATGGTCCCAGAGGAAAATTGCCGGTTGAGCGGGTCTTGGCCATAAGCCTCCACCAGAACTGGCCAGATACGGGTTCGCTCGCAGAGCTCGCGGATTTCGGCGTCAGTGGCGGCAGGCTGAGCGACTAAGAGATTCTCGCGGATGGTGTCATGAAAGAATGCCGGCGCTTGGGGCATCAACACGATCTGGCGTCGCAAACTTTCCAATGAAAACCGCGTATGCGGGATTCCGCCGAGTAAGATCTCGCCTTCGGCTAACTCGTAAAAGCGAAGCGCCAGTCGGAAAAAGGTGGTCTTTCCTTGGCCGGCTTTCGCAATGAGACCGGTAATTGATCCCGCCGGGACCATAAAGGACGCATCATCGAAGATTTTCCGAGACTCGGCGGCCCGATACCGGAAAACGAGCCCGCGGGCTTCGATTTCTCCGGTAATTTCGTTGTGATCCTGACCCCCGTTGTCCGGAGTGGCGGCAGGTTTCTCGCAAAGGATGGAACCGACGGACTCAATGGCGGGCCAGGTCATGTTGAAATTAATCGAGAGCGCTGAAAAGCCTTGAATAGAGCCCATGAACGAGGGGGTCAACGCCATCAGCCCAGCCACAACTCCGGCGTTGATTCCGGCCAGACCGCTGGCCGCGATAAAGACGGAGAGCCCCATCAGCGCTATTAAAACTAAATCGCCCGGGAACCGATTCAATAGATTGAGGCTGCCAACGGTGATCGTCTGATGGAGACGCCTTTGCAGCACTTCTTTCAAGGCGGCCGCATGTTTACTATCGAAGATTTCTTCAGCGCGCATCGCCTGAATCTCCTCGGGAGCTCCCATGGCGCCTCCAACTAAAGACGCTAAAACCAGGTTCTGTTGCTGAACATTTTGCGAACTTTGCCGGAGCCGAGAACCCATTCGGCTGACCAGCCAAGGCGAAAGCAAGGCGATTAAGACGATAACCGAGAAAAAGATCCAAACCTGGTTACCGCCGTTGGCCTGAACAGCCTGCAGCGAGTGAAACAGGCTGTAACCGAGAAGCACAACTCCGAACAAGTCGAGCACTGGGTTGATCAAAACGTCTTGCAACGCCGATTGCACCTGCAGCGACAACTGGTTCACCAACATGGTCAGTTGCTGCGACTCGTGTTCATGAAAGAACAAGGAAGGCTTTCGCAAGATTGCCGCAAACAAGTCCCGGCGAATCGCGTTGCTGACTCTGCCGCCCAGAGCCGCGGTAACGTAACTGAAAGCTAGCCCCATGATTGCTACCCCAAACGTGGCTACCAGCCAGAGCCCGTACGCACGCCAGAGCCCTGAATGATCTGCAGTCTGCGCTGGCGCCTGGCGTGCCTGCGCGATTTTGGGATTGGCGCCGCCTCCGCCCGACACCTCCAGTCCGGCCACCGGAATGCCGTTTGAAATCTGCTGCGCATATAATCCGACGGCAGCAGGCAGGACGGAATGTCCGAGCAGATAGGCGGCAATGTACAGAACCACCAAGAGCTTGTGACGCAGCAGGTACCGTTTCCCAAGAGCCAACATCAAGCCAAAGTGGCTTTGGAATGCTCCGGGCGAACGCTGCGCCTTCGTTGGAGTGATACTTCCGCCAGGTGGACCGCTACTTTTCGATGCGACCGAACCCGATGACGGTGGAGCAGAGGTGCTGGCAGAATCACTCATATTCGCCACGCCCAGGCGGCGTGTTCTTCGCGGCGGATTGTCGACGATTCGCAGAAGTAAAAGCCAGCCTAAAAGGCGTGTGGGCGTATCGGCGTGTGGGCGTATCGGCGTAGTCGAGGCGCGAAGCGGGCGGTAGGGCGGAGGGCGAAGAACTCGGCGCGCCCGAGAGCTCGATTAGCTCTGTAATTAATCCGCGCCGGTTTTGAGCCGCGGCGTGGGGCTTGGCCTTGCCCAGGATACCGGATCGTCCGGAAAGCATCGTCTTTGTGCGAGATGCAATGGGCGAACCTAACGCACGGAACGGCTCAAAACCGACGCGGATAGCCATTGTCAGCAAGCGATGTCCCGAGCGCGCCCGAGTTTTTCGGCCTACCACGCGCTTCGCGCCTCGATGCGCCCCCCTTTCGCCCTTTCGCCCTTTTGCCGTTACGCCGTTACGCCGTTGCGCCCATACGCCGTTACGTTCTTTCCGCTTGGCAGCCGTCAAAAAGCGGCAAAGATATTACCAGCATCCCGGACCATAACCGCTTACATAGATTCCAGACTGTTCGGCCGATTTCTGTTCCGACCGTGGATCATCCGTCTGTAGGTAGGTGATTCCTTCGCCGAGGTCACGCCACGCCTTTTTTGATGACCGGTTATTTTCAAAATGAACGAAGACGCAAAAGAGTTCCTGTTTCGCCTGCTTAACCTGCCAAGCCCGACCGGATTTGAGGCTGAAGCGCAGAAGAGCTGGATCAACCATATCAGCCGTTACAGCGATTCCGTGGACAACGACGCGTACGGCAACGCTTGGGCGATTCTCAGCGGCCAAAAAGAAGGCCTCACCCTGATGGTCGAGGCGCACGCGGATGAGATCGGTTTCATCATTCAGAACATCGGGGATGAAGGGTACCTGTACTTAAATAGAATCGGAGGTAGCGATCGGGCGATCGCTCGCGGGAAACGCTTAAAGATCCTTGGCGATCGTGGACCGGTCCTCGGAGTGATTGGCAACACCGCCATTCACCTGCGGGAGAAAGACGAAGATAAGATTCCGGAAGTGCACCAGCTTTTCGTCGATATTGGAGCTAAGTCACGGGCTGAAGTCGAAAGCCGAGGGATCCGGGTAGGACATCCTGCGGTCTATACTGATTCGGTCGAAATGATCACAACCGATCGTCTGGTTGGCAGAGCCATAGATAACCGGATCGGTGGATTTATCGTTAACCAGTTGTTTGCCAACCTTTCGAGCCTTCCCGAACGCCCGGCGGCGACCGTGATCGGTTTGAATGCCGTCCAAGAAGAGATCGGCGGCTTCGGGGCGAAGATGGCGACCTATCGATTGGACCCGAAGATCGCGCTCGTTCTCGACGTTACTCACGCAACCGATTCACCGGGGATCGACCGGAACAGACATGGCACCATCAAGCTGGGGGGAGGCCCGTCTGTAACCCATGGCAGCGCTAATCATCCTCGATTGGTCGCGCAGTTGATTGAGACATCGCGCCGAGTCGATATCCAACTGCAACACGAAGCTACCTCCCGTACCACCGGCACCGATACCGATTCGATCTTTCAATCGAAACAAGGAGTTCCTAGCGCTCTAATTTCGATTCCGCTCCGGTACATGCACTCAACCGTTGAGATGGTCGACCTGCGGGACGTAGAGAGCTGTATTCGGCTATTAAAAGAATTTATTGTCGGACTAAGCGATTTTTCGGAGTTTTATCCGAAGTTTTCGTGAGACTGAACCGTTACCGGCTTTTGTCCCGGAGGGACTGTACGAGGGTAGCCTGGCACGCAGTGCCTGGAATATAGGCGGCCATGATTCCGTCCCGTAGGGCACGGTATGATGCGATCGTTGCCGGTAGGTGGCAAGCTGACAGCGCTATTTCCCAAGTGATCGTCTCAGTTGCTAGTACCGATCACACCGTACCCTACGGGACGGATCTCACATTGCCGCCTTCCCAGGCACCTCGTGCCAGGCTACCATCATTCGTCCCTCCGGGACAACGCTATGGCAAGCTGGCTGGCTGAAATCGCCGAGAATGAAGGCGGCCGGCTGCGGTTCGACCGTTTCATGGAACTGGCATTGCTCCATCCGATTCACGGTTATTACACCCGTCGAATCCGCGGAATTGGGAAATCAGGCGATTTTATTACATCGACCACGCTTAGTCCAGCGTTAGGGAAAGCGGTTTTCCGTTGGGTAGTAGCAGAAGCAAAATATCTAGGATTGGAGCCCCTGGTCATCATTGAACCAGGCGTCGGGACAGGCGCACTGGCAAAAGTGATCCTTTCTCAAATGCGCCCGTGGAGCCGGGTCCAGTATTTCGCCGTCGATATTCGGCCAGACTCCGCCATCCTGGATAAATCGGTCAACAGACAGCGCCGATTCCATTTGTTCGATTCGGTAGAAGCGGCCCTGCAGGCAGCGCACGGAAAAGCCATTATTATCTCCAACGAGTTTGTGGATGCGTTCCCATGCCGGCGCTTGCTTCGAACAGAAACCGGTTGGGCCGATATCTATCTCCAGTACGACGATGGTCTATGGAGGCAAGAATTGTCGCCGGCGCCGATCTCATTTCCATCCAGCGCTTTAAATGCAGGTTTCGCGGTCGGACAAACGATCGAGATCCATGAAAGCTTCCACGCGTGGCTAGCAAACGTTTCGGCTCAACTCGACGTTGGCGCAATCTTGACCATCGATTATGGCGGTCAACCGGAAGAGATTTATCGGCGCCGGCCAGCCGGGACTCTCCGTGGTTATTTCCGGCAACAGAGAATCGAGGGTAGCGAGATTTTTCTGCGAGCCGGTTACCAGGATCTTACTTCGGATGTTAACTTCGCCGATTTACAGGTCTGGGGCGATGGTGTTGGCCTCAAGACCGTCGACTATACCACGCAACGCGAATTCGTTAGTCGCTGGTATCCGCACTCATTAAACCAAACTGACACCGCCACGGCATTCACCTTAAATGAGAACGGCGCCGGAACGGCGTTCAAGGTTTTGCATCAACGAAAGGGATACGGAGGAGAGGCGTGACACCTTGGAGCGCTGCCTCGCTTGCGAGGCCGTGGTGAGCAAGGCCGATCGTGTTGAAAGGCTGTTGGTCTAGCCGTGCTCTTGTGCGTGTGAAGACGTGCGACATAGAGCGCTAACCGAAATCAGGTGTGCATCACGTTTTTCCTTTGCTCACCACGGCCTCGCAAGCGAGGCAGCGCTCCGCGGGCCCTAAAACCACCCTTTTAGCCTCGGGTACAGTTCTTTGAAGCGGGCATATCCCTGCTCGTAGGCTTCGACCCCGGCTGGATCTGGTTCGGTTATTTCATCGAATCGCGGCGCGAACGATTGCGCCTCTTTAAAACCACTCAACACACCGGCGGCGATGCCGCCAAGGGTTGCGGCGCCGACTCCGGCGCGTTCCGCAGAGTTGGCGTCTTCGCCCCGCAGCAAAGGCCGATTGAGCGTATCCGCCAGCATTTGGCGCCAGAAGGTACTTCCTAAGCCATTCCCGGAAGCGACCCAACGATCCATGCGCACGCCGGTTTCTTCGATTGTCTCAGTGATCTGTCGCATGGCATAGCTGATCCCTTCCATGACCGCCCTGATCAAATGTCCGGTATCGTGGCGCAAGGTCATACCGGCAAAGGTACCCCGGGCTTGAGGGTCCATCAGCGGAGAGCGCTCACCCACAAGATAAGGCAAAAAGACCAGTCCTTCCGCGCCGATGGGGACGGCCTCCGCCATCTGATCCAACTCCCGGTACGAGACTTGATCACACCGTAAGACATGCCGAGCCCAGCGAAGCGCCATCCCGGCTGACAGCATTGCGCCCAGCAAATACCAGCGCGACGGCAGGGCATGACAAAAGGTGTGCAACCGGCCTTGTGAATCAAAGACAGGAGCCGCTAACGGCACAAACACTTGGCCTCCGGTCCCCAAGGTTACCGAACCCTGACCAGGCTCGATCAGTCCATTGCCAACTGCTTGAGCCGGTTGATCGGCAGAACCAGCGGCAACCGGTATCCCCGGTTCAAGTCCAAGCTCCGCGGCAGGACCTGGCAACAGTTTGCCGCAAACCTCGGCCGAATCACGGACCTCGGGGAAGATAGATCTCGGTATGCCCAATACTGCGATCACCTCCCACGCCCAGGTTCGCCTAGCGACATCAAATAAACCCGTTGCTGCCGCATCGCTGGCATCGGTGGCAACTTCGCCGGTGATCCTAAAACGGACATAATCCTTCGGCAGAAGGATGGCGCCGATCTTGTCCAAACGGGCTGGATCATGTCGCTGCAGCCACCGGAGCGTCGCAATGAGAAAACCGGCAGCCGGCGCGGTTCCGCAGACCTCAGCCAGACGTTTCTTCCCAACCAGGGATTCAATCTCCGCCAACAACGGCCCACTCCGTTGATCCGCCCAAATGATAGCGTTTCCTAACAGCCGGTTCTGTTTGTCGAGGAGAGCGGGCCCGTGCATTTGTCCGGAAAAACCGATACCCAGGATTTCTGGCCGGCCCGCAACATTCAGGGCGGTTCGCCCGGCGTGCACTACCGCCGACCACCAGTGCTCCGGGTCTTGTTCCGCCCAGCCAGGCTGGGGCGTCAAAATCGGGTACTCGGCTGATCCCAGACCGAGAATTTTTCCAGCGGTCGAATAGACGACCAATTTAACACTGGAAGTGCCAAGATCGATGCCAAGCAGAGCGCTCATGCGGCTGAAGTCGTCGTGGAGCTTGTCGCGAAGTAATCAGTAATCACTAGGTCAGTAATCAGTAGTGAGCTGATGCACATCGCGGTTCTGAAGTGGTCACTGTCTCACTGATTACTGATTACTTGGTGGGCAGCTCGAGGGTGAAAATGTACGCTAAGCTAGGCCATACTTGCCGGCTTTTGCTTTGAGGAACTCGAGGCCTAGGGTCGCCAATTCACGGCCTTGATACCGGCTTTTCCGCCAGAGACAGGTCGCACCGATCAGATCCGGATTGATGGCGGCAAACGCTTCGAGTACCAGCGGGCCTTGATAATCGATATCGTGCAAGCCTTGGAAAACATCGTCCCAATCGACAGTGCCTTCACCGGGCAGTCCGCGGTGACTCTCGGACAAATGAATGTAACCAGCATACTTCCCGGCGTCCCTAAGGGCAGAACCGTATCCATCCTCTTCGATGTTCATATGGTACGTGTCGAAGTGAATGATCATGTCATCCGCACCGATGGCGTTAAAGTAGTCGATGGCGTCGGATCCGGTGTTGCAGAGGTAGGTTTCGTAACGGTTGACCGGCTCGATTCCGAGCGAAACGCCTTTAGGAGTCGCGTATTGGCGGAGCTCTCCGAGAACCTCTGCGACCTTTTTCTTCTCATCGGCAGTCGGAGGCTGCCGGGTCAATGTGCCCAGATTACAATAAAGACAGCCTAAAAGCTGTTTCCCGCCAAAGTCGGCTACTTTGTCGACCGCATGTTTTAGAAATTGCAAAGCCCCGGTTGGATTGAACGGTAAATGCGCATCCGGAGGCAAACAGAGCGATGCGACAGCCTGGATACCGTTTTGCGAGAGCGATTTCGCGACCAGAGCCGAGTCAAACTCCGAGGGCTTCAGTAACGGGATTTCAAGAAGGTCGAAACCAAGCTCAGCCGCTTGAGCGATTACTTTAGGAGCAAGGTCGTTATTCCAAAAACCTTCTAGGGTGAACGCGTGAATTCCGTATTTCGGCATAAGGAGTGAGAAATTGTTAAGGGGAAGATACCGACGTTCAGTTAAGGCAAGAAAGGGCTTGGTTCAACTGCTGCGTCGGATGAGGAAGGCTTGGACGATTGCATTGGCCGTTGACCGCCTCAATCTAGGAGAAATTTTGCCCCTGAAATGCCCGTAGAACTGAGGCCAGCTCTTCTGGCTGCGCGGCTTTTGTCCCGAAGGGACTTTAGGACTCAGCCAGGGGTTTCTATGAAGCCGAACTTGTCAAGGCCGCGCTGCAAAAAAGTATTTTCTTAAAGTTTTGCCCGTTTGGACCGCGATCAGGCGACAAGACACCTACGACTGGCTCTTTGGTGTTTGATCGACA
>Ga0185299_10001140_pt1 | contig 56623 bp, 53 predicted proteins | sample PaiPotPPA55metaG_FD_128002 | JGI IMG/M metagenome (GOLD analysis project Ga0185299, IMG submission 128002) | Iron sulfur acid spring bacterial and archeal communities from Banff, Canada, to study Microbial Dark Matter (Phase II) - Paint Pots PPA... ... | reverse complement strand
CGCCCCATGTCCAGCTTCACCAATCTCGAAAGCTGCGACCGCATCATCTACGGCGTCCTCTCGCACCTAAACAGCTCCTGGGAAAGAAAACCCTTTTTCAAATTTACACAAAATCCTTGACGCTACCCACATGAAGAAATATATTGACAAATGGTAATTATATTGCTACAATGCTGTGTGATCGTCAGAATCTATCCTTGGCTCAATTCCCAACCCCATGCGCGGCGTTTTCGTCCTCGCAATCTCAGCGGCTACATGTCCTCCTCATTAACTGTTTCTCAATCCCGACGGTCTCTTAACTTCTTTAGAATCTGCACTTACGCGAAACCATTCCCTAACTCCTTTAGAATCCGCACTTACGAAACGCAGGACTTAAAACCCTTTAGAATCCGCACTTACGAAAAAACCCGGGGAGGGGGAGGGTCGCCAACCGCCGATTGGCACCCTCCGAAAGCCAGTCGCCTCTTCTGCTATCCTATGTCCTCTCCGAAGGAGCGCCATGCAGTCTCTTCGCCTGAACCCGATTCTCAACACCGACTCCTACAAGCTCACCCACTGGTGGCAATACCCGCCGGACACCCGCCACATCTATTCCTATGTAGAGTCCCGCGGCGGCATGTTTGACGAAACCATGCTGGCCATGCTCCAGTACATCGTCAAATCCAACTTCGCCGGCCAGGTTTTCACGCTTGACGACATAGAAGAAGCCCGCCGCGTCGCGCACGCCCACTTCGGCGGCCACCCAAAGTCCTTCAATTACGAGGGTTTTAAATCGCTGTACGCGAAGCACGGTGGCCGCCTTCCGCTGCGCATCCGCGCCGTCAAGGAAGGCACGGTCGTCAAAAGCCTGAATGCCCTCATCACGATCGAGAACACCGATCCCGAATTTTATTGGCTGACCAATTGGGCCGAGACGGTTCTCCTGCAAGTTTGGTATCCCATCACGGTTGCGACGCTTTCCCGCGCCATCAAGCAAGTCATCGGCAGAGCTCTCGTCCGCACCGGCGATCCCTCGCTGCTTCCTTTCAAACTCCATGACTTCGGTTTCCGCGGCGTTTCCTCGAAAGAATCCGCGGCCATCGGCGGTGCCGCCCACCTTCTCAATTTCTTGGGCACGGATACGGTGGCAGCGATCCAACTCCTCAATCAATTTTATTCCGCGGACCTCACAGCAAGCGATCCGCTCAACTGCGCTGGTTACGCCATCCCCGCCTCCGAGCATTCCACCATTACCGCCTGGGGCGAGGCCAATGAGGGCCAGGCCTATGCCAACATGCTGGAGAACTGTCCCGAAGGAGTGGTCGCGTGCGTCAGCGACTCTTACGATATTTACAACGCGGTCCGCAATTTGTGGGGCGGCGCGCTTCGCGACAAAATTCTCCAGCGCAAAGGAACTCTCGTCATTCGCCCAGACTCTGGCGATGCCGTCACGGTACTCGAAGAACTCTTCAAAATCGTCGCGGAAGTTTTTGGCTATGAAGTAAATAAAAAAGGATGGAAGACCACCGTCCCCAATGTGCGTTTCATCCAAGGCGACGGCGTGAATTTCTACACCATTCAAAACATAACTGGGCAACTCACGCGCAAGGGCTGGTCGCAGGACATTTGGAGCTACGGCATGGGGGGCGCGCTGCTCCAGCAGGTGAATCGCGACACTCTGAAATTTGCTTTGAAATGTTCCGCCATCGACCGCGGCGGCAAATGGCATAACGTCTACAAAAATCCCAAAACCGACCCATCAAAAGCCAGCAAAGGCGGCCGCTTCAACCTAATCCACAACGGCAAGGAATTCGCTACCGTAGAAGTTCTCAATGACTCTCCCAATCCAGACAATTCCGCGCTAGGGACCAACGCCCTGGAAACCATTCTCGAAGACGGCAAAATCCTCCGCGACATGACCCTCCAGGAAGTCCGGGACATCGCCGTCAAATACGACACCTACAATGAATCCGCATGATTTCTCCTGAAAATACCGCTGCGCATTTTTTCTGGATGTGTGGCTCACTCTTCGCCGATGTCTTCGTGCCAGAGGGCAGGATTTTCCGCGATGAATTTCGCGAGCATCTGCACACATTCGTTAGACGCAAGATCAATCACTTTGATTCCGTTTTCTTGCAACCAATCGATCCCGCCGTGAAAGTTTACGGATTCGCCCACCACCACAATTCCTATTCCGAATTGGCGGATCAGCCCGCTGCAATACCAGCACGGCGCGAGCGTGGTCACCATGATTTTGTCGCGATAACTCTTCTGCCGTCCCGCTTTGCGAAACGCATCCGTCTCGCCATGCGCGGAGGGATCGCCGTCTTGCACTCTGCGGTTGTGTCCACTTCCCAAAAGTTTGCCGTCGGCATCAAACAGCACCGCGCCGATTGGGATCCCGCCTTCCGCAAGCCCGTGCCACGCTTCTTCCATGGCCGGTTCAAGCATCGTCAAATATTTCGCCCGATCCATTTAGGCATCCTCAAATGCATTCGCGGCGCCCATATCGAGGCACGATGTCATTATTCGACAACGTTCGGCACGGCCAGTCGGAGACCGCGGTCACCGGTTACTTCAGGGACGCTTCGACTCTTTTGCCGTATTCGCGAGCTTTGCTGAGAATCTCAGGTTCGTTCAGCGTCAGAAGTTTTTTGTCGCGCATGACGACGCGGCCGCCGATCACAACAGTCTCAACATCGCTGCCTTTTAGCGCGTAGGCGAGCTGCGCGTAAATGTCATAAATGGGAACGGCGTTCGGTTCGTCGAGCGAGATCAAAATAATGTCGGCCTTTTTTTCAGCTTCGAGCGAGCCAATTTGTTTCTCCATGTGGAGCGCTTTCGCGCCCTCAATCGTGGCCATCTCCACGACAGATTTTGCGCCGAATGCGCGTGGGTCCATCTTCGTGATTTTTTGCAGCTTCGCCGCGAGGTCCATCTCTTCCATCAAGTCAAGGTCGTTGTTGCTACCGGCAGGACCGTCGGTTCCAAGGCCGACGGCGATCCCTGCGGCACGCTCCTCAATCACCGGAGCTACGCCGCTGGCGAGCATCATGTTGCTCGAAGGATTGTGGACGCAGCCGACGTGGCGCTCCGCAAGGATTTTTCTGTCTTTCTCGTCTACGAAAATGCAGTGCGCCGCGAGCACATCCGGTCCGAGGATCCCCAGCTTATCGAGATATTGCACAGGCGTCAGGCCGTTCTGTTTCAAGCTGTCATCCAATTCTTTTTTCATTTCCGCAACGTGGATGAGAATCGGAGCGTGATATTTGCGCGCGAGAGTCGCGGAATCCTGGAGAGTTTTTTGCGAGCAAGTGTAAATGGAATGCGGAGCCGCGGCGGCGTGGATCAGTGCATCGTTTTGCCAGCGCTTCAGAAACTTCTCGGTGTATTCAAGCATCGCGGCATTGGTCTTGTTGTCGGGCGCGGGAAAATCAAGGAGCGTTTCGCCGAGGACGCCGCGCATTCCCGCGGCTTTGGTTTCTTCGGCGACGGCGTCTTCGAAATAATACATGTCGGCGAAAGTAGTGACGCCAGAGCGAATTTGTTCAGCGGCAGCAAGGCGGGTGCCCCAGCGCACAAAATCCTCGGTAACGTTTTTCGCTTCGGCGGGAAAAATGTATTTGCGCAACCAGTCGTCGAGCGTGACGTCGTCATGAAGCCCGCGAAGCAGGGTCATGGGAACGTGGGTGTGACCGTTGATAAAACCCGGCAGTACCAGCGCGCCTTTCGCTTCGATGGTCTGCATGGTGAAGATCGGCCCATTTGGCATTCGAGGAAGACCCTCACCCACGGCGACAATGGTGTCTCCCTTGACGATCACATATCCATTCTCAATAATGCGGCGGTCCGCATCCATCGTGACAACGGTGCCGCCAGTGATGAGAAGATCGACAAAATTCGCTGGTTTTGCCGGCCCCGGCTCCTGCGCACAAATTTTCCGAGCACCGGCAAAAACGAGAGCCACGCAGACAAAAGCAATGGCCACTTTCCCTTTTGCAGTTCGCTTTGGATTCATTTTCTTTCCCCGGTGTCACAAGTTGGAAGAATCGAACGGTTTCGGAAACAGATCCCGCATCTGGAGCGTTTCGGTTTTGCCTTTTAAATTTGCCAGGATCACGGGGACATCTCCGCAAAATTCCCAGATCAACTGGCGGCATGCCCCGCAAGGTGGTGTGAGCGTCTCCGTATCGGTGACGACGGCGATGGCGTCAAAGTTGCGCTCGCCTTCGCTCATCGCTTTGAATATCGCGATACGCTCGGCGCAAACCGTGAGACCGTACGTAGCGTTTTCCACGTTGCAACCGCCGAAGACTCTGCCGGAAGTCGCGCGCAGAGCGGCGCCAACGCGAAAATTCGAATACGGCGCGTGCGCATTCTCGCGCGCTTGCTGCGCGGCTTCCACAAGTGCCTCATGTTCTGTCACGCGAGGGCCTCCAGAAAATCTCCCGCATCAGTCAAGCTCCGCCGCGATCCGGGGAATCACAGTTTTCAGCAACGCGATGAATTGGCCTTTGACGCGTTCCGCGGTCTCCAGAACCTCTTTGTGATCGAGCGGCTGATCGAGAATGCCCGCAGCCGCATTGGTTACACAAGAGATGCCGAGCACGCGCAGACCAGAGTGGCGCGCAGCGATCACTTCCGGAACCGTGGACATGCCGACAAGATCCGCGCCGATGGAGCGTAAATATCGTATCTCAGCGGGAGTTTCGTAGCTGGGGCCTGGCAGCGCGGCGTACACGCCTTCATAGAGGCCGATGCCGTTGCGGTTTCCTTCGCCGACGGCCATTTCGCGAAAGCGTCGATCGTAGGCAATAGTCATGTCCGGAAAGCGCTGGCCAAACCGCTCGTCGTTTGCCGCGGTGAGAGGACTGACACCTTGAAGATTTATGTGGTCTTTAATTACGACTAGCTGGCCTTGAATGAATTCGCGTTTGATGCCTCCGGCGGCGTTGGTAAGGATTACAGCTTTGACGCCCATGCGCGCGAAAACGCGAATGGGGAAGGCGACGTCTTTGGCGGAATAGCCTTCGTAGAGATGAACGCGGCCTTGCATTCCCGCGACGGGGATTTCGCCGACCATGCCGACGACTAGTTGGCTTGCGTGGCCGATGGCGGTGGAGCGGGGGAAGTGTGGGATTTCAGCGTACGAGATTTTGGTAGGGGTTTCGAATTCGTCGGCGAAGGCCCCCAGGCCGGAGCCCAGGACAAGGGCGATTTGGGGGCGGAGTTTGGTTTTGGAAAAGATGAAATTTGATGCGGATTCGGCGCGTTCGAATTCGGAGTCAGGCTTTAGTTTCTTCGCAGATTTTTGTGGTGGGCTCATGCTGTCTTTGGGATTTTACCGTGAGTTTAGGCTGAAGGACCAACCACAAAAATTAGTTCTGCAATTTTGTAAATGCATGGCATGTGTGCACAGAGCGGGCACGGCGTGCCGTGCCCCTACGGGAGAAAATCATGAAAGAATGCCGACGATGGAGGCGGACATTAGGTTAGCCATCGTACCGGCTAGCATGGCGCGAATGCCAAATTTGGCCAGCTGGCCGCGCTGTTCCGGGGCTAGGGCGCCGATGCCGCCGATTTGGATGCCGATAGAACTGAAGTTTGCGAAGCCGCAGAGTGCGAAGGTGGCGATGGTGAAAGTGCGTGGATCAAGCGTGTCTTTTATTTCGCCGAGGTGCTGGAAGGCGACGACTTCGTTGATGACCATGCGCGTGCCGAGAAGATTGCCCATTTGCGCGCAATCACGCCAAGGAATGCCGATGATCCAGGCTACCGGAGCAAAAACCCATCCAAAAACTTGCGCCAGGCTCGATGGGAACCAGGAAATCCAGTTGTGAATTCCGCCCATGATTCCGTTGACGAGATAAAGCAGGGCGATGAAGGAGATGAGCATGGCGCCGACGTTGAGAGCGAGGTGCAGACCATCGACCGTGCCGCGCGAAATGGCGCCGAGAAAATTGGTTTCTCTTTCCATTTCGGGCATTTCGACGCGTCCTGCGGTGAGCGGCTGCTCCGTTTCCGGCACGAGCATTTTGGCCATGAGCAGAGTGCCCGGGGCGGTCATGATCACGGCGGTGAGAAGATGCTCGGCTTTGATGCCGAAGGCAATGTAAGCCGCCATGATGCCGCCGGAGACGTGAGCCATGCCGCTGGTCATTACGACCATGAGCTCGGATTTCGTGAGCTTATTTAGAAAAGGTCGAATGGTAAGCGGGGCTTCGGTTTGGCCCATGAAAATACTGGCGGCAACATTAAGGGATTCCGCGCCGCTGGCGCCCATGACGCGAGTCATCACCCAAGCTGCTAGCCGGATGATCAGCTGCATGACGCCAATGTGATAGAGCAGGGCAAAAAAAGCGGCGATGAAAATAATCGTCGGCAGGACCTGAAAGGCAAAAATAAAATGCTCTGGAGACGCGGCGAAACCCGGGGAGGGGGCAGATGGCAACCCGAGTTCGCCAAAGACAAATTGGGAACCGTAGAACGCGTAGCTGAGCAGCAGATTGACGTAGTACCCGGCCTTTTCAAAAAGGTAGCGGCCGATGGGGAAACGCAGCACGAAAATGGCGAAGGAAAGTTGCAGTCCGAGGCCCCAGAGAACGGTCTTGAGCTTGATGGCTTTGCGATCTGTGGAAAAGAGATACGCGAGGCCGAGCATTGTAAGCAGGCCGAGCACCCCGGTGAAACGTCCCATGCGTAGACCTCTTTCTGCTGAACAAGTTTATGCCGAACGAGTTACGACGAAATCGTTGCCTCTAACGCTAAGCTTCGATAATCCGCCGAATGAGCGGAAGTCTTTCGCTCCGCGCGGCTTCACCGATTTCGTAGCTGGCAGCGATGAGACTCTGCGCCTCGGCCAGCTTTGCGCCGCTATTGTAATGAATTGTAACGAGAGGCTCGCCTTTTTCTACGCGGTCGCCGATGCGTTTGTGAAATTCGAGACCGACGGCGTGGTCGATGCTGTCTTCCTTTTTTTCGCGGCCGCCGCCTAGGGTTGCGAGAGCGGTGCCAAGTTGCTCGCAATTTGTGGCGGTGATGAATCCCGCGGAAGGGCTGGTGACATCGAGGTGGGATCGGGCTTGGGGGAGAAGTTGCGGACGGTCGATAATGCCCTCGTCGCCGCCCTGAAGGCGAATGCATTGCTTGAATTTTTCTTTAGCCTGTCCGGTAGTGATCATGGCTTCAGCGAGGAGACTTCCCTCCTTGAGGGATTTGGTGCGGTCGCCAAGAAAAAACATCCAGCCAGAAAGTTCGATGCTCAATTCGACCAGATCGGCGGGGCCGCCGCCGCTCAGAACATCGATGCACTCAGCGACTTCATGGGAGTGTCCGGCCATGCGGCCGAGAGGCTGGCTCATATCGGTAATGAGAGCGACAACTTTTTTGCCCATGCGCTGGCCGGTTTCGACCATGACTTCGGCGAGGCGGATGGAATCTTCTTCGCGCTTCATGAAAGCGCCGGAGCCGGTTTTGACGTCGAGGACGAGGGCGTCGATGCCTTCCGCCATTTTTTTGCTCATGATCGAGGCGCAGATGAGGCCGATATTTTCGACAGTGGAGGTGGCATCGCGGAGGGCGTAGATCTTTTTATCGGCTGGAGCGATTTCCGCGGTTTGTCCGATGAGGCCCATCCCGCATTCGCCGAGAACGCTGAGGAATTCTTCGAGCAAGAGATTCACGTTGAATCCCGGGATGGATTCGAGTTTATCGAGAGTGCCGCCGGTGTGGCCTAGTCCGCGTCCGCTGATCATGGGAACAGTGAGGCCGCCCGCGGCGACGATGGGCGCGAGGATGAGAGAGGTTTTGTCGCCGACGCCGCCAGTGGAATGCTTGTCGACTTTTTTGCCGGGAAGATCGGAGAGGTTGAGGACTTCGCCGGAATAGAGCATAGCCTCGGTCAGCGCGGCGATCTCGGAGCGGTTCAGTCCGCGGAGCCAAGCGGCCATGAGCCAAGCGGCCATCTGGTAATCGGGAATTCCGCCGCTTGTGTAACCGGAGATGAGGAAGTCAATCTCCTCGCGGGAGTGTTCACCGGAATCGCGTTTTTTGCGGATCAGGTCGACGGCGCGCATGCGGCCTTGGAGACTGCGGCGCGAGCGTAACATCGGCGGATGGTGGCGTCAACGCGGTGCGGTACGCAGCTTGACGCTATATAACGGCGGGCCTGGACACTTTCGCTGGATGTATCTCCAAGGCCTCGCGGAAAGTTGCTGGCCCTGAAGGTGATGCGATGTGTCTACGGAGCCAGCGTGAAATTCACCATGATTGTGGTGTCGACTTCGATCGGTTCTCCATTAAGAAGCGTGGGAGTGTAGCGCCACTGGCTGACGGCTTCGACGGCGGAGCGGCCGAGGTCGGGATCGACTTGGCTGTTCATAACGCGGAGGGAGAGCGGCTTTCCATCCATGCCAATGACGGCATGGAGGATCACGGTGCCGCTAACGCCGGCCGACCTGGCAGACTCGGGATAGACGGGCTGAGCTTTTGTTATGAGTTTGGCAGCCTGGACATTGCCGCCGATACTGAGGCGGGATTGCTTGCCCGAGGTTTTCTCAACGGGGACAGGTTTTGTGGAGTTTTCAGGAACAACCATCACGTGTTCGGTGATCGCTCCCACTTGCAATGTGAATGATTCTGAAAAGTCGCGACCGGCGTCGAGTGAGACCTGCGGTACGCGATAAGTTTCGAACCCGGGCTTTAAGACCTGCAGCTCGTAATTTCCGGCCGGCAACGCTTTGAAGGCGAAATTGCCTTCGCGGTCAGTAGTGGTCATATCAACGGTATTAGCTTCGTGGTTGGACATGATGATGGTGGCGTTGGCAACGCCGGTTCCGCTCGGATCGTGGATGGTGCCAGTGGTTTTGCCAGCAAGGTTTTGCGCGGGAAGGCGCAAAGCTGCGAGCGGTAGCAGGAAACACAAAGCGAGAAGCGAGACGAGCAGTCTCGTTTTCGCAGACAGAGTACGGCGGTTGATAGACGGATTCAGCATGGCGGCAAATCTCCTTTCAAGATTTGAGGGACGCGCGATGGCCAGAGCAGTGGACCAGGCGCGACTGGAGTTTTCGAGTGTCCTTGCGAGATCGAGTAATTGGCTGGCGTAGTGGGAAGGCGCGATTCCGGAGCGCAGGACAGCATCATCGGAGGCGCGTTCGCTTTCGTGGCGCAGGCGTGCGGCGGCCAGCCATGCGAGGGGATGGAACCAATAGATGGCGCGAACGAATTCTGCGCAAATCTGCAAGAGCCAATCGCGGCGGGCGATGTGCGCGAGTTCATGGGAAAGCACGATGCGACGGCGGTCTTCAGGCCAATGCGCGGCACTCGAGGGCAGCACGACGACCGGGCGGAAAATCCCCCACGTTAGTGGCATGGCGAGCGGACTGCTGCATTGCAGGAGGCGAACGGTGCGGGTGATTTTGTGCAAACTGGAAAGTTCCAAGACCATGCGCATCCAATCGTCATCGAAGAGGGGTTTCGCGTGCGCAGAGTCCCAAGGGAGGCGCGCCAGACCTGCGAGCAGCCTTAGGAGGACGAGCGAAAAACCGAGCACCCAGACGAGAAGAGCGGCGACGGCAAGTTTGTTGCATGCAGGAGAGGCCGCTACGGCATTAACAATGATGGAAGGAATTGTGTAAGAGCTGGAGTTCGTTGCGTTCGTGCGCGCGGGGATCCACAGAGCGGCGGCACTGCCGAAGACGGCGGAATGCCACGCCGGAAGCAGAAGAGTAAAAAAAGGAAGCGCGAACGAGCAGACTATCGCGGCGGCCCAAACGTGGTGGCGCTGGGCGGCGGAGAAACGCCGGCGAAGCGCGATGGCAATGATCCAGGCGCAGGTGAGAAGAAGCGTGGCCTTGGCGCAGCACGCCAGGAAAAATGCGAGCGCGAGTTCATAATTGGCGAGAGTACTCGTCGTCATAAAGGTTAGTTCTCCTTTCGGCCTTTCGAAATGAGGCGGGCGAGGCGATCAAGCTCTTCGGGAGAGATACGGGCGGCTTCACCGCCGAGGAGCGCAGCCACGACTTTTTCCGTCGAGCCGTCGAAAAATGTTTCGACGAGGTGGCGAAGAGCGGAGCGGCGGGCGACATCGCGCGGCACGGCCGGGGCATAGACGTAGCGGAGGCCGTGTTCTTCATGGCGCACGTGGCCTTTTTCCTCGAGGACGCGTAGCTGAGCACGAACGGTGGAATAGTTGGGTTTATCGGCAAGCTTGGCGAGAACCTGGCCGACGGAAGCGCGCTCCAGCTTATAAAGGATGTCCATGATCTGGCGTTCGCGGCGGGAGAGGGCGTTTGGTTTGGGTTTTCGCGTCATGTGCTAGTTTTCCAGCAGCTATGCTAGAAAACTAGCATGTCGGGGATTTTGTGTCAAGGCAATTTTTGCGCCGCCTCGGCCAATCGTGGCGAAAGGCATCAAAAGACTGGTAACTCAAGGCGTGCGGTATGCGTAGTACCATCGAGGGGAAATGATGACCACAGGTAATGGTATGGCTGTGCGCGCGGAGCGGGTTTCGCGGCACTATGAAATGGGAGCCGCGGTGATTCGGGCAGTGGATGACGTGACCCTCGAAATTCGAGCGGGAGAGTTCGTGGCGCTGCTGGGGAGTTCGGGCTCGGGGAAATCCACGTTGCTGAATTTGATGGCGGGGCTGGATCGTCCGACGGGCGGCGCGATTTTCGCGAATGGCAGAAATCTTTCGGAGCTGAATTCGCTCGAACTAGCGCGCTACCGTAGCCGGACGGTGGGGATGGTCTTTCAATCGTTCAATTTGCTGCCGCGCATGACGCTGGAAGAGAACGTGGAGCTGCCGCTGCGGTTGGCGGAAGTTGATCGTGTTGAGCGCGGTGCGCGCGTGCAGGAAGCGCTGGAACGCGTGCGGCTAGAAAAACGGCTGACGCACCGTCCGAGTGAATTGTCTGGAGGAGAGCAGCAACGCGCGGCCCTGGCGAGGGCCTTGGTGAACCGGCCGACGCTCTTGTTCGCGGATGAGCCGACAGGAAATCTGGACAGCGCGACGGGAGAATCCATCATGCTGCTGCTGAAGGAAATTCAGCAAAAGCTCGGCATGACGATCGTGATGGTGACGCACGAGCGGCCCCTGGCGGAGCGCTTCGCGGACCGCATCGCCGCGCTTGCGGACGGAAAATTGCTGACTGACGGGGTGAAATCATGAAGGCGGGGGATCTTGGCGAACTTGCGCTGCGAAATCTGCGAGAGGCGGTGCTGCGAAATTCGCTGACAACGCTTGGCGTGGCGGTGGGAGTTGCGTCGCTGGTGGCGATGCTTTCGCTCGGCGTGGGCCTGCAGGAATTAGCGACTAAGCGGCTTTCGAATTCCGGACTGTTTGATACGGTCATCGTGACGGCACGCAGGAATATGCAAGGGATGCGGCGGCCTGCGGCGAATTCCGTGCCGGCGAAACCGGAGCGCGCGCTGGATGATGACGCGCGAAGCGAGCTGACGCGCTTGCCAAACGTGCTGGAAGTCTACCCGCAGATTCGCTTTCCAACGGAAGTACGCTACAACGGAAATTCTTACTCGACGATTGTGGCGGGAGTGCCAGATTCCGCGCGGGGGAACGGTTCCTACGATGGAATACAAGGGAGTTTTTTTTCAGGTCCGAATGCGGATGAAGCGATATTGCAAATTGAGTTTGCGAAAGATTTATCCGAGCAGACGCCTACGCTGATCGGAAAAGATTTGGTTGTGCGATATGCCGAGCGGGAAGCGCTCGCGCCGCAGAAGGCGGCGGGCGACTCTGGCAGCGGCAATGCTGTTGACGCAGCGGCCGGGGGATTTTCGATCGTCCCACGCGAAAAAAAACTGCGCATCGTGGGGATTGTCGAGACAGAGCCTGCGGCGGGTTTCGGCGGATTCGGAAGCGGACGATTGCTAATTCCGTTGGAGCTAGCTTCCGCGCTGCGAGCGGCGCAAGTGAATGATCTGCGTGACGCCGTGCGCGCGACAAATGGAAAACCTGCGTACGCGAGCTTAACGGTGCGCGCAAAGAGCCCTTCGCAGATAGAAGCTATCGAAACTGCAATTAAGGCCATGGGGTTCGGAACGTTCTCGCTGCTGGACGCGTCGCGCAATTTGCGATTGTTTTTCACAATATTCGATCTACTGCTCGCGATTTTCGGAAGCCTGGCGCTCGCGGTGGCAACGCTCGGCATTGTCAACACTCTGGTGATGGCCATTTTGGAGCGGCGGCGCGAGATTGGAATTTTGAAGGCGCTAGGTGCGGCTGATCGCGACGTCAAGCAACTATTTTTTGTGGAAGCCGGCGTGATGGGATTGTTCGGCGGGGTGCTTGGAGTGGGATTTGGCTGGCTTATCGGTCGAGCGCTGACCTGGGGCACGAATATTTATTTGCACCGGCAAAATCTACCTTCGGCGCATGTTTTTTCCGTTCCGTGGTGGCTTGTGCTGGGAGCGATCGTATTTGCTGTGGGCGTGAGCCTGGTTGCGGGACTTTATCCGGCGACCCGGGCGGCGCGGCTCAACCCCGTTGAGGCCCTGCGGTATGAATAAAGTTGGGCCCGCCGGTTTAGCGGCGCTGCTGATCGTCTTCATGGGCTATGTTCTATTGGCGCCTGCAGCGCGGGCCACCGGTAGCGCCGAGTGCGTTTCCATTCCAAGCAAAATCCTGGAACGCGCTGTCCCTTACTGCGTGCTTCTGCCGCCCAGCTACGACACCGAGAAGACGCGGCGCTATCCCATCCTCTATTTGCTTCATGGCTTGGGCGACAACGAACAGATGCTCGTGCATTCCGGCGGGATGAATCTTGTAGAAGACTTGTGGGAGCAGCATCAGTTGGGCGAATTCGTGATTGTGACGCCGGCCGGTGGCGCAAGTTTCTACATCAACTCCCGCGATGGGCATCGGCGCTATGAAGATTTTTTCCTGCAAGAGTTTATGCCCAGCGTCGAGAAGCGGTATCGCACACAAGCGGGACGCGGATCACGCGGCATTGCAGGGATTTCGATGGGCGGATATGGCGCTCTACACATTGCCTTCCGGCATCCGCAGCTTTTCGCAGCAGTGGGAGCGCATAGCGCGGCGCTGATTGAGAAGATGCCGAACATCAGCGAGCAAAATTCACGGCAACTGAGCCGGCTGCGTGTTCTCGGTGATGCCTTTGGCTCTCCATTCGACCCCGCATTCTGGAATCAAGACGATCCGGTGACAATCGCGCGCACGGCGAGTCTTGCCAGGCTGAATATTTATTTCGATTGCGGTTCAGAAGATGACTACGGCTTCGACGCAGGCGCCGAGGCTTTGGACAAGCTGCTCACTTCGCGGCATATCCCCCACGAATTTCACCTCTATCCCGGCGGGCACAACTGGGCCTACTTCGCGGAACACTTGCCGGCATTGCTGGAATTTCATTTTCACGTCTTTGCATCCGCGCCGGTCCATCCGAACTAGAAGCCATCTCATAAATGCTCGGACATCGTGGAAAGGACAGCACTTAAAGGATGAAACGCTGGTAACTCAACCAAATCATCGCTTTCCGCCTGTTTCCGTTGCAGCGAGTTTGTGGTTTTTCTGCTACAAAACTATTTATGAGATAAGTCCTAGTTGAAGTGTGAAAAGTGAAATTAATTCGGAAGCCGGATGGCGGTTTGAATCGAGCACCGAGCCTTGAATCAACGTAAGTCGGACAATAATTAAATGAGGGCCTCAGCAGGTAGTAACTCCTGCCCAGTGGCTAGGATGCGGCCAGGGAGCCCAGTCCGCTCCAGATGGGGGATTCCCCACACCAGCGGCATAAACGACAGATTCCTTTACACCGTCGATGGCCAGCTCTCTTTCCACCAAAGCCTGGTCGAAGGCCATGGTGCAAAAGGGCGCGAGGCGCAGCCAAGTCGCAACAAGACAAAAGGTTTGGCAAACATGTCCCGCATCAATCATCACAGTGCGGTAAGCGGCGGCATCCGGATATTTCCATTGGGTGCGTGGAAAAACGGCGGTCATCAACATGAGCGCCGAAGCTGGCGCGTACCACCACTGATTTCCTAGAAAGTTCACAATGTCCCGCGAGCTCGAGTTTCGCTTGAGGAGTTCCAGACGATGATTGTCAGCAGCGTAGTGATAGATGCCGCGGGGCAGCCCCTTCACGTTGATCGCTAAAACATAGACTTCGATGGGATGACGCGCACCGGCGGACGGAGAGCTCTTCAAAGCAACGCGTCCAATACCGGGAAAATTTACCCATCGCTGTACACCCCAGGTCAGGCCGAGGAGAGTTGCAAGGTCATCCAAGCGGATCGCGCGCTTGGAGAAACGCCTCCACGTCCGCCTTGCGAGGAGAATCGAAGTGAATGAACCCTCCTTGCGGGGCGGGGGAAGCGCAACCTGCCGGGAACGGGGGTAGTGCTTGACGGGGGGAGGAGGCGGTGGTGTCTCCTTTGCTCGCTTCAAGAACCGCCTACGCACGAGCGCCAGGTTTGATTCGTATTGAATACTTCGAGTTCCGAATTGAAGCATCCCCGCGGCGGGGAGCCAAGGCGACCAGACCTGTTTAATGCGTTCGTCAAGGCGGGCCTCTGCAGAATCTTCGGGCAGAAGGAAGTGGCGTTCTTGTAGTTGCCGTAGAGAACGCACGAGGCTGGTTCGCTCATATCTGGCAAATTTGCGGTAGAACTCAGAGGGCTTGCGCCAGTGACTAAAGAAATCGAGCACGGTAACGGTGAGAGGAGCCGAGGCTACACGGTTACCGCTGAGATAGTTCTCGATGACGAGTTCATTTTTCTGCCAGTAGATTGCGACGGTGACGGCACGCCGCAGACGCGTTTCTCGAATCTTCACAAATTATGCCAGTACGAGGTCCTCGAATAGCAACAAGGTCAGACTATCCAATTATCCAAAACGAAGACGATTTGGTGATTCTTTTCAAATCACGGAGCTTTGTCTGCATTTCCTCGACCTGGCTCTCAATTTGTTTTAGGGCCGTTCTAAACTTTTTCTTGTCGGCCATTGTCAACTGCTTACCCTGGGCTGTTCTCTCTCTGACGGCAACTCTATTTGGGCGGGCGGCCATACTATCCTCCAGGCGGTGCTAAGGCTGCAGTAATTCTGGAATGCGTATTGATGAAGAGCAAACAATAGGCGTAACTCCGGCGAAACTAGCGCACACTCCTACTGATGTCAACTCATTTTCCTGTACCGTTGGAAACTTCGGTGGGATTAATTAGAGGGGGAGGCCAATTCGTTTTAGAAGCTCATGAAAACGGGGGTCTTCCCGCAGGGTAAGAAACATCGGCTCGGTTTTGGCTTGTGGCAACTCAGAGCTTCGATTCCGATAAGCACGTTCCAACCAGGCGAAGGCTTCGTCTTTTTTCCCAAGACCGGAATCAACGATGGCAATGTAGTAGCTGGGTAGATATGCATCCTCTGAGGACCGCTGCAACTGGCTGACGATATCTGCTGCCTCCTTTCCCTTTCCAGATAATGCAAAAGCATAACCTAATGCGGAAACAGATTCGGGGTCACCTCCCGAAAGGCGGACGGCAGTCTGAAATTCTGCCACCGCCTCAGAAGCGCGGCCGGTTTGCAAGTAGGCGAAGCCAACGCAATCGTAGGCAACAATAAAAGTAGAGTCCATATCGAGTGCTTTCTGGCATTCTTGAATCGCTTCTTGATTGCGACCTGCGCGAAAATACCGCCCTCCATAGTTGGCCTGGATGATCAGCGAAAGGGGATCCAGCTCAAGTGCGCGCTTGGCCTCTGCGATGGCTTCGTCATGGCGACCGACCACGGAAAGGTAGATGGAGTACCAGTGTCTTGCGGTGGCGTAATTCGGGTTCAATTCGATCGTTCGTTTGTACTGCAACTCCGCTCCACCCCAATCCCATTCGTTCTGCAACGCTCCCGCCAGAGCTGTGTGAGCTTCGGGCAAGCTATCGTCCAATTCGACGGCCCTGAGCGCCGCCGCCTTTTGCTTTTCCCTCGCACCTTCCGAAGGAAGCCCCAACTCAGGGGCAAAGGCATACGTATACGATAGGCCCGCATAAGCGAGTGCGTAGTTTGGATCCTTCTGAATCGCCTGCTGGAAGTATTGGAGCGCTCTCTTGAGCCCGTCGGGAGTTCGCTTATTCCAGTAGTACAAACCTTTCAAATAGGCTTCGTGTGCCACGGGGTCGATCGCGCGAAGTTTTTGAGAGCCCGGTGCGGGCGTGAGGGTTACTTCGATGGAACCTGCGATCGCTTCCGCGACCTCGTGTTGCAAACTCAGGACATCGCTCAAGTCGCGTTCGTAGCTGTGAGCCCATAACTCTTGGTCAGTGCGCGCCTGAAGAAGCCTAGCGTTAATTTTGACACGGCCTCCTACGCGCTGGACCGAACCTTCCACGACAGCATCGACATTCAAAGACCTGGCAATCTCGGGCAAGGATTTGTCCGTGTTCTTGAAACGCATGACGGAAGTCCGTGAAATAACTCTGACGGCATTAAGCTTCGCGAGCTCGGTGATCAATTCATCGGTCATTCCGTCAGCGAAATAGTCCTGCTCTGGATCATGGGAGCGATTCTCGAGAGGCAGCACTGCCAGTGACCGAATTTGCGCTGGCCGGGAGCGGCCCATCAGGCGGTCACGCCAACCGCCCACATTCAGGCCGGTCATCAGGACGGCAAGTGCGAGCAGTCCGGCCGCGGCATAGGCAGCGAACAGCCCGGCTCTTTTCCGCATGTGGTGCGAAGGCTGGGGCGGCGCCAGCTGGTTCGAAGAGGCTCCCTCCAACCGCCGCAAATCGACCAGCATCTCTTTAGCGGATTGAAAGCGCCGCCCAGGATCTTTATCGAGGCACTTGAGGATGATGCGCTCCAACTCCGGTGAAATCCGGGAATTGAGCGCGCGTGGAGGAACCGGCGGATGGTGGAGAATGGCATCAATGACGCGCGATGGCAGTTCTTCTGGGAATGCCCTGCGCTCCGTAGCCATCTCGTAAAGCACTGCGCCGATAGTGTATATGTCCGCGCGGGCATCCACGGACTCGCCTTGCAGTTGTTCCGGCGGCATATAAGGCAGTGTGCCCGCGCCAGCTTGCGTATCCGTCAAAGTATCGGACGTCACATCGTTAACCTGGGGTAGAAGCTTCGCCAGACCAAAGTCCAAGACCTTCGCTTGGCCGCGCTCGGTAATGGCGATATTCCGAGGTTTCAAATCGCGGTGAACGATCCCACGACTGTGAGCCTCTTCCATTGCCGCAGCGATTTGCATTCCCAGGGCGACCACTTCTTTCTCCGGCAGGGCTCCGGCAGCAAGCCGATCGGCAAGCGTGTTCCCTGGCACATATTCCATCACGAGGAAGTCGATACCATCTTGTGTATCGAACTCGTAGACCGTTTCAATGTTGGGATGACTTAGTTTGGCAAGCGCCAGAGCCTCTTTGCGGAACTGACGTCGGGAGGCGTCATTACTGAGGGTTCCAGTGGGTAGGACTTTCAGGGCAACATCTCGCTCAAGTTGCTCATCATGAGCGCGATAGACCACCCCCATCCCTCCGGCGGCGACCTTTTCAATGATGCGGTAGTGGCCGAGAGTTTGGCCTATCATGGGTGGGACCCGCCTTGGCGACCATCTTAGGGTGCGTGGTAAGGCGAGTCAACGCGTGGAGCATCTTAGCGTGGCGATTTTAGCCGTATAACTGCCAGGGAGCCTCGTCGGTTCCAGCTTTGACGGATGCTCCGCAGCATGGTGGTTTTGAGATTGAAACAAGAAGCCATCTCATAAATGGTTCAGGTGTCTCCGAATAGCCTTCTTTTCAGTGGTTTGGGGCGTCCCGAAACCATTTATGAGATAAGTTCAAGTAACGCGCAAGCAAGGCATGCGTCTAACGAAACAGCCAGCAGGGGGATGCGATGGAAACCATTTGGCAGGATTTGCGGCATGCTTTTCGGGCGCTTCGGAAAAGCCCCGGATTCACTGCGGTCGCGGTCCTAACGCTCGGCCTGGGCATCGGCGCAAACACTGCGATTTTCAGCGTGGTAGAAAGTGTGCTGTTCCGTCCGCTGCCCTATCGAGATCCCGGGGCTCTTGTTCAAGTTTGGAACACCTACCTCCCCGCCTTTCCTAAAGCTCCGATGTCGTCCGGCGATCTTCAAGATTTTGAGCGCCAGACAGGCAGTTTTTCTCAGATGGCAGCGTATGTGGATCCTCCAACCGGATTTAATTTGACCGGCGACGGTCAAGCCGAGCGCCTAGAAGCAAGTCTCGCAACGTCCGGGCTGTTTCCGCTGCTCGGTATCCGCCCCGTTGCTGGACGCACATTTAGTCCCGAAGAAGACAAACCCGGAAGTGCGCCGGTGGTCTTAATCAGCCACCGCTTGTGGCAAAACCATTTTGGCTCAGACCCGTCGGTCATCGGACACACGCTCACACTGGATGGCAGAGGCTACACGCTGGTTGGCATTCTGCCTGCTGAATTTCGTTTGGCCCCTACGACGGATCTCTGGATGCCGGTCAGTGAATACGGCGACTCCCTCACCAGCCACCTGCATCATGACTTCACCGTTTTCGCGCGGCTGAAGCCAGGCGTTAGCATCTCGCAAGCGCAGGCGGAACTGGCCACACTGAATCGCCAGGAGGAGCAAGCCTTTCCTGACACGCACAAAAATTGGGGCGTGCTGGTAATGCCGATGGAAGATCCCTCGGCGGTGAAGATGCGCGTGGCGTTGCTGGTACTTTTTGGAGCCGTTGGACTGGTGCTTCTGGTGGCGTGCGCGAATATCGTGAATTTGCTTTTGGCGCGCAACGCGGTTCGGCAAAAGGAAATCGCGCTTCGCGTCGCGCTCGGCGCGAGCCGCTCGCGGCTGCTGGCGCAGCTTCTGACCGAGAGCATTCTGCTTTCTCTGCTTGGCGGCGCGTTGGGAGTTCTTCTCGCCGGGCTCGGCCTTCGAGTGCTCGGCGTGTTTGTTCCGGCTGATCTCGCGGGCGTGAAAGGGACTGGACTCAACGTTTCGGTTTTGGGCTTCACGCTTGCCGTGAGTTTTCTCGCGGGAATCGTCTGCGGACTCATTCCGGCCTTGCAAACTCTGCAACAAAATTTGCACGGCATTTTGAAAGAGGGAACAAGAACAGCGGGCGTGGCGGGTGGGCAAAAAATTCGCAATCTCCTGGTCGTTTCTGAGATTGCTTTAGCGCTCATTCCGCTGGTCGGCGCCGGACTGCTGATTCGCAGTTTTTATCGGCTTGTCGAAGTCGATCCGGGTTTCCAACGCGATCATATTTTGGCGATGGAAGTGGACCAGCCCCAATTGCCACCCCAGGCACAGAATAAATTGACAGACGAGCAGCAGCTTGCGCTGTCTCGCAAACAGGCGCTGCAGTTCGATGAGCTGGTCCAGCGGCTTCAGGCATTGCCGGGGACAAAAGCCGTCGGGGGAATCAGCGTGCTGCCTCTAGGCTCGACGATGAGGTCCGCGTCGAGATTTGTAGTGGAAGGGCAACCGCTCCCCGCGAATGGAGCGAGGCCTGTTGCGGAGACACGCGGCGTGAGCTCGGGTTATTTTGCGGCCATGGAGATTCCTTTGCGCATGGGCCGCACGCTGGACGCGCACGATTATGGCGGCTATAACATCGCCGTGAATGAAGCAATCGTTCAGAGATTTTGGCCGAGGGAAAACCCAATCGGGAAGCGCATCAATTTATGTTCGCTCGATCCCCATCCATGCTGGTTCACCATCGTTGGCGTAGTGGGAAACGTTCACCAGTATGGCCTCGAAGCCGCCCCGACTCTGGATGTTTATTACACCGGGGGCTGGACGCGGTACACGGTGATTCGGACGGCGTCCGATCCGAACGCGCTGGCGCAGGCAGCGATCGGCGAAGTTCACAAATTCGATTCGAATCTGCCGGTGACGCACGTGATTACGCTGGACAATTTGTTCTCGGATTCGGTTTCGCCCCGCCGATTCTCGACCTTTCTTCTCGGGATATTCGCCAGCTTGGCGCTCCTGCTGGCCGCCATGGGGATTTATGGAGTGATGAGCTACGTCGTCAGTTTGCGAACGAACGAAATCGGCATTCGCATGGCGCTGGGCGCGAAACCGGGCGACATCTGGCGTCTTGTGATTGGCCGCGGAGTGCAACTTGCATTGGCCGGAGTTGCGTTTGGAATCGTTGGCGCGTTTGCGCTGACGAAATTGATTTCGAGCCTGCTCTATGGCGTGAAGCCCACCGACCCTGTGACCTTTGGCGGCGTGGCGCTGCTGCTAGTGAGCGTTGCGCTGCTTGCGTGCTACGTTCCAGCGCGTCGAGCAATGCGCGTCGACCCGATGGTTGCGCTGCGATATGAATGACCCCTCGGGCCTTTCTAAGAAATAACGATCGGAAGACAACAAATTTGACGGTGGTATACTTGCGCGGCAGTTTTCCAGGCCCGACACCACAGCCACCATGGAGAGTTACGATCTCATCGTCCTCGGCTCCGGTCCCGCGGGACAACGCGCGGCGATTCAGGCGGTCAAGTTCGGCAAGCGCGCCGCTCTCGTCGAAAAGCTCGAAGTGATTGGCGGGACGGCCATCAACACCGGGACAATCCCCAGCAAGACCATTCGCGAAGCGGTTCTGCATCTCTCGGGCTTTCACTACCAAGGCATTTATGGCGTGAATTATCGCGTTAAGGAACAGATCACTATGGCGGACCTGGCGTTCCGCGCGCAGCATGTGATCAAGACCGAGATCGATGTGATTCGTGCGCAACTCTCGCGAAATGGGATCGAAGTATTTACGGGAATGGGAAGCTTCGTCGATCCGCATCATGTGCGAGTGGTGGGATTGCGCGGGCAAGCTGACTATGAAGCAGCGAACATTATCATCGCCACGGGAACAAAACCGGCGTCGACGTCACTCGTTCCCTTCAACAACCGGACGATCATTAACAGCGATCAAATTTTACAGATGCCGGTGATTCCCAAAACGATGATCGTAGTGGGTGGCGGAGTGATCGGCGTCGAGTACACCTGCATGTTCGCTACGCTCGGCGTCCGCGTGACGCTGATTGAAAAGCGGCCGCGCCTTTTGGAGTTTGCGGACTCCGAAATGGTGGAAGCGCTCTGTTATCACCTGCGAGACCGGCGCGTCACGCTGCGGCTGAACGAAGAAGTAGAAAGTGTCGAAGACACGCCCGAAGCAGGCGTGGTTGCCAACCTGAAAAGCAAAAAGAAAGTTTCGGGCGAAGCGTTGCTATACGCCATTGGCAGACAAGGAAACGTCGACGAGCTAAACCTCCCCGCAGCCGGATTGGAAGCAGATTCGCGCGGGCGCATTCTCGTGGATGCCGATTACCGCACGAAACAGCCACACATTTTTGCTGTGGGTGACGTCATTGGTTTTCCGAGTCTCGGCAGCGTTTCCATGGAGCAGGGCCGCATCGCGGCGGCAAACGCCTTTAACATGCCGATCAAATCGAACAAGGCGCTGTACCCCTACGGAATCTACACCATTCCCGAAATCTCGTTTATCGGCAAAACGGAAGAGCAACTTACCGACGAGGGTGTGCCTTATGAAGTGGGGATCGCGTATTTCCGGGAGATCCCACGCGGACAAATTCGCGGAGACACCACGGGGCGGCTTAAACTCATCTTCGATCCCGATTCGAAAGCGCTGCTAGGCGTGCACATCATCGGAGAAGGAGCTTCGGAGCTGCTCCACATTGGGCAAGCGGTATTTGCATTGAAAGGCACCATCGAGTATTTCGTCGATACAGTATTCAATTATCCGACGCTCGCGGAATGTTATAAAACAGCGGCGTTCAACGGTCTGAACAAATTGAGCAAGACTTAGTCGGTCGGAGCGGTAAGCTCGAACAGCAAAACCCGAGACCAGTGACGATAGCCAAGTAGAAGACAGGCAGGTAGACCATGCGCAGGACAGCCGGTGTACTGGTGATGGAACATATCGCGGTTGGGCTGGTGGAAGGCGACAAGGTCGTCGGGTCGCTTCATGTGTATCCGGAAAAGACGGACTTCGTGGATGCGCTGCAATCCATGCCCGCGGATAGAATCGCCGAATCTATCCGGCAGCAACTCGAGTTGATCGGAAAGAGCGAGAAGATTCACGCCATCGGATTAGGATTCCCTGGCGTCATTCGCGACGGAATCGTCGAGGACTCGCCGAACTTGCAGCAGGTGAAAGGATTCAACCTGCAAGGAGCATTGTCTGGCGCGCTGCGTTTGGATGGCAAAGAAGTCCCTGTGCGTGTATTTAACGACGCAGACGCCATGGCGGCGGGAATCGCCGCTACGCGCGGCAAACTGCACAAGCTGAACCGCGTTTGGACTTTGGGTAATGGCATCGGATTCGGCCGCTACCCCTGGAGCGAAGGTGTTTGGGAAGGCGGACACTCAGTGGTTACGCTGGACCCCAAGGAAAATTTTTGCGGCTGCGGTGGACGCGGACACCTGGAAGGCATTCTGGGATATCGCTCAATGAGGCTGCGGTTTCTAGACATGGAACCCGAAGAAGTCTTCGCGAATGCCAAAGCGGGCGACGCGCGGTGTTTGGACTTTGTGACTCTATGCCATCGCGCGCTGGGGGCAGCCACGGCGACGAGCATCCACATGGATGGCCCAGGCCAGTTCTACATCACTGGACCGAACGCTAAATTCATCGATGTCGGATTGCTGGACCGGATTGTCCACGAAATGGTGAAGATGAGCCCGCTTCAAGGCAGCCGCTTTGAAGTGATACCTTCGAATGACGAACTGGGCGTTATCGGAGCAGCCGTGAACGCGGAACGCACAACGCTTCCGTCTTGAGGAATTTAGTGCGCCAATGATCTCTCGCGAAGGCCCTTCGACCCTTCGATTGAAATGCTACAAAGCCTGCTGCGCGTACGGCGGCAAGGGGCTCGTCTGTCCGGCGACAACTTTCCAACCGTTTCCGCCGTTTACATAAATATGCATGACGCGCATCTGGCTGTTCACGCTCTGCCCTTTCACGACGCCGCGCGAGGACCACAGACACGTCGCGACCGCCGTGTCCCGGAAAATGTGAATCTTGATATCCGAGGCATTGAAGGCTTCGTACTTGATAAAGCTGGACTGCACAGCGTTGATAAAACCACTCTTGTCTACAGATTCGCCGCGGGAAAGCGTACCCGTAAAGTCATCGCTATAAATGCGCCTAAAAAAGGTCCCGTCGCTCAACTGAATAGCGTGCGCCGTTTCTCGTTCCAGATTGAAGATTTCCTGCCGCTCCGTTTCCGGGTCTGTTGGCGGTAGTTGGCAACGCTCGAAGCACCGCGACACATAGTCATTTTGAGGACTCCACGCCGGAGAGAGCGCCAGCCAAATCGTTAACAGAGCTGCGATCTTGTACATGCAGACAAACCTCCTCAGCAGCACCGCGAGGTTAGGGCGCGGTCACCTTTATAGGGTATCTCCATGGTGCACTTGCCTGGGAAGAAGATCGCCATACATGTGATGTAATCGTGACGGAGTGGGTATCGCAGTGGACGCGCGGCTGGCGGTCCCCTGGTTCATACAAGAGAAGCGGCTTTCGACCGGCTCCTTTTCATGCTGAGACTGCAACCTACTCGTCGCTAAAACTTCACAAGGATAGCCAAATCTATCCGGTTCTCAATCTTCTTGAGATCCGGTGTAAACCCTGACACGAACGCGCCGGGCGAACCACAAATGTTATTGCCGATGACCGGGATCGGACAGGAGGTTGGTGTGATACCACCAGGCCCCGAGAAATACGGCACGTTTGCCGCACGATGGTCGAACTCCCAGCGGAAAGTAATGTATTGGCTCGGCATCCAATCAAACGTTCCGGACGCGTCCCAAGCTTTGAAAGGGTCGCCGGGATTTTCCGTGAAGTAGGACGTCCCAGTGGCCGCGGTCGCGCCGTTGATTGGCGGCAACAGAACCAAATAGCGGCCGGGATTGTTGATCTTGCCGCCGCCGAGCGTGAGACCGAACTTGTCGTTGTGGAACCACGTGCGGTCGTAGAGCATAAAGCCTAGGAAGCTCTGCTTCGGCCCCTGCTTGGTGTTGGTATAGCAGCTCACGCCGCCGCCGTGTTCACAGCCCGCATCGCCGGTAAGTGAGAAAGCCATTTTGTCCACGAATTCTCCCGGCCGGTCATAGTACTTGACCTCGATGCTGTCGTCCGTGTGATAGCGCACGCGTCCTGGCGTGTTGAACGCATCTTCGCCCAATGCGTACTCATTCCCGAGAATGGAAAACCATCCATTTGGCCGCCACAGAATCTGCATCCCGAAACCGGACCGGCTGTTGAATCGCCCATAGGATTGCCAGCCATTCACAAACCAAGGTTCGATTTTCAAGTGCTCGGTGGGAAAAATCTGAACGCGTACGCCGTTGAAGAACCAGGGCGTGTTCGAAGAAACATACGACGGCTGATACGCCCAGTTGTCGAAGTTGTAGTAACTGAACAGGCCAATGTAGGACATGAAAATTCCTGCATCGACGTTGATTCCGTGCATCACGTTGAAGTGATACCCGCCGTAAGCTTCGGAAAGATAGCGGTAGGCGTCGGCAAGGTTCCATTGGCCGCGCGCCGGACTGGCGTCATTTCGCGGCGTCGTCTCTGAATATAAACCGAACTGCGTCATTACGCGGGCGCGTACGTTGTCGAAATGGAAGTCGCCGCCCACGCCAAGTTGCGTGACGTGGACCTCGCTTGACCGGAAGACCTCGCTCGAACCGCCGATGGTGTCGTCGCTAGGGTGATTGAAACTATAAACGTAATCCACATCCGCGCGAATTTCCGGCGTAAAGAATTTTGTGTCCATGGGCGACTCTTTTGTGCGGGCGTTCCCGTTCAGCCAGGTAAAGTCCGCGAAAGCGAACGGCTCGCTCGTCGCTGGCTTGGTGGCTCCGGATTTTTCCTTTTCAGTGGCTTGCTCGGTGACGGAAGCGATCGCTTTGTCTGCGGGAATAACATTCTTGATAGCGCTCGGCGCTACCGGTGCGGCAATTTCCCCCGGGGTGATTGTCGCGGCGGACGCACTGGCACTGTCCGCCGAGTTGGGCTGCGAAGCCGCAACCTCAGTTGCGGGAGCAGTTGACGGAACGCCCTTCGTCTCCAGTTCCGCAACGCGCCTCTCGAGCTGCTCGACGCGATCCAGCAGCATGCGCTCGCGCTCGGTCAACCCGGCAGCAGGAGCCTCCAGTTTAGCAGGTGCGGCTTTCGCCGGCGGAATGCTCCTGTCTTTCTCATCGTCGGCCAGCAGAAGCGGCGGCGCTATAAGCGCACAAAGCAATGCAGTCGCAATAGTTAAAATTAGCATTCTTCTTTTTATGAACGCGTGCATATCTTTCCCCAGTACTCACTGCTTGGCAACGGAATTGTCGATGTCGGAGGTCGAGCGTCTTCGAGAGGCACAGAACGCTGAATCGTTCCCACAAATGGTTAGAGTCTCGTTGCCAAAAAAGGATGGACTAAACTGCATAAAAAATTCGTAAGAGGGCCGATAGCTTTTTGTAAGAGAGAATTGCAGCTTTGGAAGAGAGTTAGCGGCGAAGAGGAGCGGCGGGATCGCGATGAGAAATCTCAAGGGCAACTCCGCGCGCCTCCTCGTGAATCAAATCATTTGTTGCGAGGATGACGGGCCCGCCCAGTTGGTAGGGCTGACCTGTGAAGTCGCTGACCTTGCCGCCAGCCTCCTCAATGAGCAGAACGCCTGCGGCCGTGTCCCAGGCTTTAAGCCCGAATTCCCAAAAGCCATCGAAGCGCCCCGCGGCCACACTCGCAAGATCCAGGGCAGCGGAGCCATCGCGGCGCACGCCATGCGAGCGCAACGTGAAATCCCAGTAGTAATGCATGTTCGGATTCGCCAGCCGTTTGTGCACCGGGAAACCCGTGCAGAGAAGACTTGTCGCGAGCTTATCCACTTTCGAAACGAAAATTCTCTTGCCGTTCAGTGTGGCTCCTGCGCCGCGGGCGGCGGCGAATAGCTCGTCGTAGAACGGATTGTAGACAACGCCGACGAGAAGAGCGCCGCGTTGCGCAAGAGCAATGGAAACGGAAAAACACGGATATCCGTGAGCAAAATTGGTTGTCCCATCGAGCGGGTCCACGTGCCAGAGAAATTCCGAGCCGCTTTCGTGCCCGGTTCCCTCTTCCGCCGCAACCGAGTGTTCCGGAAAATACTTCGTCAGCCGCGCAACAATGGCTTGCTCGGAGCGCTTGTCCGCTTGCGTCACCAGGTCAACGTCGCCCTTGTACGTAATTTGCGCCGGCCGGTCGAACTCTTCGCGCAGAATCTTGCCCGCTTCCTGAGCGATCTCAATCGCGGCTTCAAGATAATCTTTGCTCATGAAGAAGGTGCGCGGCCGAGCGCCTGATCGGTGTGCGAAGTGCGTACGCCGCGCCTCTCCACTTTACCATCAGCGCTCAGGAAAAAGTGCGTCCACGGCCAACGAATATCTGCCTACAGATTTCCCCTTAGAACTGCTGTTTTTTGCAGCCATCTCTTTCGTATCCAGGGTAAAATAAATCACCGCCCTAAGTGCGTGAGGACATCATGTTGAAAATGTTGAATCTTCGGTTCGCGGTCAGTTTGCTTGCGTTGTTTTTGTTCTCGCTCGGCACAACTGCCGTATTCGCTCAAAGCAGCCAGGTCATGGGTGAAGTTCAGTTTGCAGGCGATACACAGCTGGACAGAGATTCTGGCGTGTGGATCGACGGCACCTACGTCGGGTATGTGAAAGAGCTCAAGGGCAAGAAGAAGGTTCTCTTGTTGCCCGGCAAGCACCAGATCATCGTCCGGCAAGCAGGTTACACCGATTTCACGCGAGATATCATCGTGGAACCGGAAGGCGTGCAGTCCATCAAAGTGTCCATGCAATTGCAGCCTGGCGCAAAGACTCCCGATATTACTTCTGAGCTGAAGCTTACGATTCACCCGAAACGCGCGGCTGTCTTTCTCGACGGCAACTACGTCGGGCACGCCAGTGAGTTAGGCGGAAAGTTTCATTCCTTGCAGGTCAGTCCCGGCAAGCACCGGATTAAGGTCGAGCTTCCCGGTTATCGGACGTTTGAAACCGACGTCAACGTGATGGCGGGACAAAAGTCCGAAATGAAGACCGAATTGGTCAAAGGCAGCATCGAACAAGCCGGCACGGAAATCAAGAAACCACAATAGTTTTTTCCGTCCCCTGAAATCAGGCTTGAGACGCGCCGGACGCGAACGCCACCCTCTCTGTCGCTTATAGCTATCGCATCCTAATCCCTCTCGCTCGCCTGATAAAATCAAACTACATTCTTCTTGCACATTCTCTAAACCTCGCGTAACATACCTCTCAGGTAATACTTCGTACCGTAACCGGGACGATCGCTTTCCACATCCGTCGTCCAAATTCAGAACACACGCGTCAAAACCCGAGTTTCTAACGATTGTTGGGGCGGAGCTCGTTTACGCTGAGCATTGAAGGGCCCGCCCGGCTAAGCCGCAAGAGGCGAACCTGGCGTGAGTCGGCCCATGTAGCGCAGGGCGGAGTCTGCGGAGCCCTGCGTTCCGCCCTGAAAGCTGAGGCTTCTGCAAGAATAACAAAACAAATAACTTATAACTCCTTTAGAATGATATTCTTGACACAGTACTGCGCCTTAAACTCCATGTTTTCATATTCTTACAAAAAAGTGGGGGAGGGTCATTCCAAAAAAAGGAATCTGCTGCTCCTGTTTACTGCGTGCCGGTGAGGTACGTCCTTCGCGAGCGCACGTGGTAATCCCCGTTCAGAACTCTCACTTCAACGTTGCGATACGTATTGGCGGGACCGCGTGGCGTGGGATAGTACGCCAGCCGGTATTGTGTGCGCAACTCGCGGTCTATCAGATCGAAGATCACATCAAGCTCCTGAGCCGTGTCCGGAAAAAACATATCCCCGCCGGTAGTTTCTGTGATCGTCGTCAGCGCGTGCTCCCCGGCTGTGTTTCTGCCGCTCTCATTTTTTACAGGACGAATCACGATCGTGTAGAGCAGCACGTCCGAGCGGACGGCTTCTTTGCGAGCAGCATCAAAGTCGGCGGTGCTGGTGGTTTCGCCTGCGTCGGTAACCAAAATGATGACCCGCCGGCGATCTTCTCCGCGGCGCTCCAATGCTTTCGCTCCAAGAAGCACAGCGTCGTAGATTGAAGTTCCCGCGCCAGGCGGAATTTTTCGGACAGCGGCCTGTAACGTTGCAACATTGTCCGAAAATGCCGCTATCTGCGTGACATTTTCGTCAAAGCCAAAAACGGATAGCCGGTCTCCGGGGCGCAGCACCTGGCGAATGAAATGCGCGGCAGCCTCTTTCTCGAAACTAATTTCCTTGTTTGCGCTGAGGCTGGAATCGATCATCAACGCGAGATCCAGAGGCAACTGTGTTTCGGATTCAAACACCTCGATTTTCTGCAGCACGCCTTCTTCATAAACTTGAAACGCCTCGACCGGCAGATCGGGCGACGGGCGATTGTGGTCGTCCAGAACGCTGGCCAAAATATTCACCAGATCCACTTTCACTTTTATCTTGCCGCGCTGAACGTCGGCGTCTTCAGGCGGCCTAAGCGGCTGCTCCGGCGTTGGCACAATGCTGCCGGGCGGCGGAGGCGAAGGCAGAGTTGGCGCTACTGGAGCCGTCGCATCGGCGGAAGAGGAATTGGCGGGCAACTTGGGCTTCGGCTGCGCCCAAGGCGGGCGGTCAGGCTTGTCTTGAGCGAAAGCAATCCCGGCCGCAAAAAATGCGGCGAGAAAAGCGACGGCTCCGGCGAGCACGCGACGGTGTGTAGAGTTCATCGATTTACGAGATCATTGATTTATTGAGATGCAGGTTTTGCCGCCCGTGTTTCCACGGGTGCTGGAGGCATTTCGCCGTCCGCCCACACTGCCCCGTCCTCGAAATATTCCTTCTTCCAGATCGGAACAGTGCGCTTGAGGATATCAATGGCGAAGCGGCAAGCGTCGAAGGCGGCCGGCCGGTGAGCCGCGCTAACCGCAATGAACACGCTGGTCTCGCCGATTTCCAGCCGCCCCAGCCGATGAGCGATAGCGACGAGGTGGATAGGAAATTTCTCGTGGATTTGCGCAGCGATTTCGCGAATTTTTCCCAGCGCCATGGATTCATAAGCTTCGTAGTCGAGATAAAGCGTGGTCCGTCCATGAGAATGATTGCGGACGCAGCCGTCGAAGGTAACCACGGCGCCGTCTTCGGCAGCGCGAACGTGTCCGATCAGCGCATCCTGGTCGATGGGATCGCGCACGAGTGCAAGAAGATCGGGTTGTAATGATTTGGGCATGGAAAAACCCGCGTTAGCCGCCGCTTACCGGTGGCAGAAAAGCAACTTCATCTCCGGAATGCAGAGGCGTGTTCCACGCAGCAAACTCCTGATTGCGCGACGCAACAAGCGAGGCGCGGAAGCGGGCGAGTTCAGGATGACTAGCGCCATAGTGCGAGAAAAGCGCTTCAATCGGCGCACCGTCAGGCAGGTCGACGGAGTCTTCCGCGCGGCCAACAATTTCTTTGAGGCGGCCAAAGAAAAGCACTTTCACGCGCGCTGTCTGTGAAGAGAGGCTCACAAAAGAATTGTACCCTGCCCAACAGTGCCGAGCCATAGCCTGCGCGGTTAGCGCCAACAGTCAGCGGGCTTACAAGGAATTCAAGAATTTCGTAACAGAAAACCACTTCGAAATTTTCTATCGCTTGACCAATGAACGCTGGTTGCGTAGCGTTTCGAGTTAGCGCCTTCGGTGGTTGTCCGAAAGGATCGAGCGGAATCGCAATGAAAATTCTGGTTATAGGATCGAGTGGCCTGGTGGGAAGTTCGTTGGTGCCCGCGCTGGTAAAAGCTGGGCACACGGTCTGCCGCCTCGTTAGGCCAGGTAGTGTTGCGAGGAATGAAACGCAGGATGGGTTTCAAGTAGCCTGGAACCCGGCGACAGGAGAACTAGGCGGCGCGGCAGTTGGCGCAGACGCCGTTGTGAATCTGGCCGGAGCTTCCATCGCGGATGGCCGGTGGAGCGCCGCCCGCAAGGCGGAGTTGCATTCGAGCCGCATCGACACGACGCGCGCGCTGATCGCCGCGCTAGCGAAAATGAACGCGCGGCCAAGAGTGCTTGTCTCAGCATCGGCGACAGGCTATTACGGCAATCGCGGAGACGAACTGCTAACAGAAGAGAGCCAGCCGGGGAATGACTTTCTCTCGAACCTCGCGAAGGACTGGGAAGCGGAAGCGCTGAAAGCCGAAGCCATCGGAATTCGCGTCGTTCTCGCGAGATTCGGAGTCATTCTCGCCCGCGACGGAGGCGCGCTGCCGCAAGTGATGCTTCCCTTTCGGTTTTTCGCCGGCGGAAAAATTGGTTCAGGGCAGCAGTGGATTTCATGGATTACGCTTGAGGACGTAGTTGCGATTCTGCGTTTGGCGCTGGAGAAGGGGGAAGTTCGAGGACCCATTAACGTGATCTCTCCGCAACCCGTGCAAAACACCGAGTTCACAAAAACTCTAGCGAGCGCCATGCACCGCCCCGCGTTCTTCCCTGCTCCGCCGTTTGCGCTACGCCTGGCCCTCGGCGAGATGGCCGACGCGCTGCTGTTATCCAGCCAGCGCGTCCTACCGAAAAAATTGGAAAGCCTCGGCTACCGCTTCCTCCACCCGGATTTGAAAAGCGCCCTCGCGACCGTCTTTAGTGCGCCGTAAACTCTTGCTGCGGCCTATTTAATTACGTTGAGCGTGACATCGACTTTTGTCACATGCCCGGTAACGGGATCTGTCGCGACTGTCGATTGAATGGTCTGGCCGTCGCGGATCAGCAGATTCACCTGCGTGCGAAATTGCTGGACGATCGGCTGGGCGCTGGAGATTTCGTTCCCTCCAACGGCGGCCGGCTTCCCCTCGGTGCCCGGAAGATAAACCGATGATCTCTCCACGTTCAACCTTAGGAGGAAACGGCCGTCGTCAGCCTTTTCTGCGCGACCATCGATATTGGTGCCCACATCTTGATACTGGATTTGCTTGACCCCAGTATTGCTCGATGTTTCGATCGGGACACGCAATCCCATACGCACGGCGGCCTGTGATCCGCGATCATCCGCATTCACAAGAAAGGTGTAGGGCAGGTTGCCAATTTTTTTGTCACCTTCAAATTCGGTGAAGACCAGTTGAACACGCAGAGGTGTAACTGTTTTCTCGGTTGTGGCGGATTTGGCTTCGCCTCCGGATTTCTCCTTGTCTTGCGCCAACATGCGCGGAACAACGAGCACCACAATCGCTAGCGACACTGCCAGAACAGTCTTCTTCATGGAACGCTCCTTTTAGATTAGAGTTTTCTAACGGCCTAACGTCTTGCTTTTTCGTTCTGTGATGCCGGTGACTTCGCGCCTACATCCTCGAGCGGTTTCATTTCGATGGGCGAGACATCCAGCGGTGAAACCTGCAAGTCTTCCAAGGTTTTCTCGGAGTTCTCAGCGAGCAGAACATCCGCCCTCACCTGGCCTTGCCTAACACCAGCGAGCAAAGCGTCCATGGCCTGTTTCTGTCCAGCGGGAACTAACACAGCAACTTCCGCGACCGCGGCAGCGACGATAGGAGCGGTTTTGGCTGCCCGGATTTGCCTGTGTTTCCGAGCCAAGCCAGCAGTTTCGTATGGAGCGACCGCCGGAGGAGCCGGCTGAATCCGGGTGGGCGGGACATTGCGCGCGGCAGAGATCACCTGAGGATTTGTTGGAATCGTATCGCCCCCAAAGCCGCGAACGAAAACGATCACGGCAACGAGAGCGACAGCAGCGGCCATCGCGGCACCGGCCAGAACCCAGCTGTGTCGCAGAACAGGCCGCTCGTTCAGTTGAACGCGAACTCGAGGCAGAAGTGAAGCAGGAACTTCGGCATTAGCGGCGCTTCGCACGCCAGTATCGATGGCCGCAAAGAGTTGCAATTCTTCAGTGAAGGCCGCGCGGCAGGACGCGCAAGCGTCCAAGTGCGAACGAAGTTCGAGCGAAGGTTCAGCAGCCGCTGCGGTGGCATTGGTCAACGCGGTTCTATAGTCTTCGCAAGTTTTCATTTTCGATGGCATCGCAATTTCTCCGCTAACTGCTTTCTAGCAAAAAATAATCTCGATTTCACCGTTCCCACCGGCAAGCCAAGCATCTCCGCCACTTCTTCAAGCGAGTGCCCCTGCATGGCCGCCAGCAAAAGGACCAGCCGGTGTTTCTCCGGAAGTTTTTCCATAGCGCGGTCGAGATGCGCCTGAAATTCGCTCGTGGCAGCCAAGTCTTCTGTCGAAGGCCCCGGCGCCGATTGCGACCAAAGCGTTTCGCGAACTTCGCGGCGTTTCGAAGAGCGTACTCGGTCGATCGCAAGTCGAAACGTGATGCGTACCAGCCAACCGCGAAATCGCGCGCGGTCGCGCAAACGCTCAAAGCGCCGGTACGCGCGCAGCAGCGCTTCCTGCGCCACGTCTTCGGCATCCGCGCTGTTGTGCAACACGCCGCGCGCAACGCGATACGCCAGCGGCCCGCATTCCGCGAGACGCTCCTCAAATTCGCGGCGTAAAGCCGCCTGGGCAGCTTCCTGCGCAAATTCCTTCTCGGCGGCACGGCCTGGCTGGATCAGAACCAGCTCCTGCATTAGGTCTTTTGTGCGAGCCGAAAACGCTCGCCCTCCCCGTACACCTGCCAGACGGCGCGGCAAGTCATTTGGTTCACTGAAGTTTGTTTTACCTTTGTATTTAGCCAGTCGGTTAAATACGAGGCCTCTGCAAAGTAGCACGCAGCGGAGCGACTGCCCTCCCGTTTTGGAACGGCGGTTTGGAGCTCAGTTCCAAATGCGGAAGCTGTAGCAAGCAATCCGGACCGTGGAGCTGTTGTGAATGGAGCCTCGGAGGGACGGCAACCGTCCATCTCTCCATGTAACCTGTTTTTGTACATATAGTTACAGGCCTCTAGGCCTTCCCCCATCGCTGTACAAGTGCTGCCAGCCGCTTCCTCCTTTCGCTGGCCCTTCGCCTGCATTCCGCTCTGCATGCGGCCTCTCACGCAAAGCACAGTGAAGGTGAAAAGGATGGACGCGCCAGAAAACCATCGGCGGCGGACGTCGCTTGTCGTCCTGTTTCTCATTTTCCTTTCGGCGGGAGCAGGGCTGCAGAGCTGCGGCGGAGCAGGGGCAGGCCTTGGAAATCCACCGCCACCGCCCCCTCCTTCCGTCAGCGTCACGGTGACACCCATGAGCGGCTCGGTCTTGCTGGGAAACTCGCAGATGTTGACCGCGACGGTCACAAATACCGCCGACACGAGCGTTACGTGGACCGTGAACGGCGTCTCCGGCGGAAACGTCTCAACCGGAACTATCACAGCGGGCGGCGTTTACACCGCGCCGGGCGATCTGCCCTCGCCGGCGATCGTCCAAGTGACAGCCACTAGCCATGCCGACCCGACGAAATCGGCGACAGCGCAGCTCACCATCACGAGCGACATGGCGATCGTGATCGCGCCGCCAAATGCCGCCATCGATCTCGGCGCAACGCAGAGTTTTCATGCAGCAATCGCCAGCGCGGGCCATCCGGACACTTCAGTGCGCTGGAGCCTCAGCGGCGCGGCGTGCCCCGCGGCGTGCGGCAGCATCGATCTCAGCGGCAACTATACGGCGCCGGGTATTCTCCCCGCTGCGGCAACCGCGACACTGACGGCGCAGAGCGTCGCGGACCCCTCGAAACAAATATCTGCCGCCATCAACATCACCAGCAATTTCACGCTGCAAGTTACGGCCCCGCAAAGCGTGCCCGCCGAAGGCACGGCGACAGTTGTCGCAACTATGACGCCCGTCCCGGGCTCGAATCCCAGCACCGCCCTCTCATGGTCTCTCTCCGGTCCCGGCTGCAGTTCCCTCAACGTGCGGAACGCTGACCGTAGTGACCACGCAAGGAGCAGGCGGAGCAGCCATTGCAGACACGGCAACTTACACGGCTCCGACCACGCCGCCCAATCCCGCCAGCGTGACCGTCACCGTAACGCCGCAGGCCGATCCCACGAAAAAAGCACAAGCCACGATGGCCGTCCAAACGGGCGTAAACGTCAGCCTTTCCCCGTCCACGTCCACGCTCGCCGCGAATCACCGCGTGACGCTGACCGCACAAATTTTTGGAACAACGAATAGCGGCGTGAACTGGAGCGTCAGCGGCGTTTCCGGTGGAAACGCCACACTCGGACAAATCTGTGCTGTTGGCTCGAACCCATGCCAAAACGTGACCAGCGGCAACGCCCTCCAAGTGGATTATCTCGCTCCAGGAACGATTCCTCAGCCGAATCCCGTCAGCGTGGCAGCGACGAGCGCGGCGGACGCCACGAAAAGTGCGACAGCACAAATCACGGTCATCAATCACGTGCTCGTTTCTGTGCAGCCAGCGAGCATCACTCTCGCACCTCTGGCCATTCAAGGTTTTACAGCGGCAATCCTGGGAACGAGCAACCAGAGCGTGGTCTGGCAAATTCAAGGGACGGCGTGCGCGACGAGCGGCGTGTGCGGATCGATCGACGGGAACGGAAAGTACACCGCGCCAGCTTCGTCGCCAACGCCGGATGCTCTGCAAGTGGTGGCCATCAGCTCGGACGACACCACGCAATCCGGCGCGGCGAACGTGACGGTCTCCACGGGAGCCAACATCCTTTCGCTGCATCCGGCGAGCGTCTATGCGGGCGCGGCCGACGGCTTCGCCGTGCTAGTGGAAGGAAGCGGTTTTATGGCGTCGAGTCCCGGGCCGGGATCGACTCTGTTGATCGCAGGAACGGCGCGAACAACGACCTGCCTAACGGCGACGGAATGCACGGCGCCGGTAACCGCTGCCGACGTTTCCGTAGTCGGAAATGTCTTCGTGCAGATCCAGAATACCGATGGCAAAAAATCCAACGGCGTCTCTCTTGTGGTGGCTGCCCCGAACGCGTCTGACGATGTGATCGCTCTGAGCAACGCTTCTCCAACGGCGACAGGCAAGGACATTGTCGTTGTCGACCCGACAACCGCTGGCGTAAGCGCCCAAGGCAACGACGTGGACATCAACGTTGCCGCATTGGGAATGTTTTCCGTCACGAACAACTCCTGTTCGCTTTCCGGAAATCCCCTGCCGCTGCTGCGGCCGGCAAGCGGGAGCATGACCTTCGATCTGTGCGTGTTTTCCGAAAGCGGATTGGACACCAGCATGACGTATACGGTTTCGGGTCCCGGCGACGTTACGGTGATTGCCAAACAGCCCGCCGGGCTAGGAATTATTCACCTGACGCTGCAAATTCCCGCGAGCGCTATGCCTGGCGCTCGCACGCTTTTCATTCAAAACACAAATCTGGACCAGACCGCCGCCAGCGGAGCGTTGGTGATCCAGTGAAAATTGCGAGGTAAACAAAAATGAGCTACGTACAACGCCGCCGATTCTTATGGATTCTTTTTCTTGGAGGACTCGCGCTTCTCGCCGTTGCGGCAAGCGCGACAACGCTTGCGCGTTTGAAACTCCAGGATCTGGCACAAGAATCCACAGCGGTCGCGCGGATGCGATGCCTGGGAGCAACGAGCCAATGGAGCCAGGGAGAAATCTGGACCGAGACGAAGTTTCAAGTTCTTGAACGCGAAAAAGGCGATCTGCCGGGAATCGTCACGGTTAGATTGCTCGGAGGAAACGTGGGCCATCTACGTTCGCGTGTGGATGAGGTTCCGGTGTTTCGAACAGGCGAAGAGGTTTATCTCTTTCTTTGGGCCCGCGAAGGAGAACCGTATCAAGTTCTGGGATGGTCGCAAGGAACGTTTCGCATCGCGCGCAATCCGCAGTCCGGCTTGGAAGTGGTCACACAGGATTCGGCATCCGCCGCGATTTTCGATCCACAAGTACGAACTTTCCGCCGCGGCGGGATTCGCAACCTGCCAGTGGCCATTTTTAAGGAAAAATTGCACAAAGCGCTGAGACGGGAAAACCAGTGATCCGCGGGAGAACGCCAATGACAAAGAGAAAAAAACAGTCAAACCCTTCTAGATTTCTCGCATTCTTCTTTGCGGCTTTTTATTCTGTGTGCGGCGTTCCCGGGGCGAGCGGTTATGCATTCAACGAAATCGTTCCGGATGTGCGCCAGCCCGCGAGTGTATCAGGAGGTTCGGCGTGCCCCGTGCGCTCGCACCATCTCATTTCGCAAGGCTCCATCTCGGAACAATGGAGTACGGTCCTGGGAACCAATCCAGTAACCATCCTGACGCAGGACCAGACCGCGGCAGGGCGCTTAAATGAAATCGAACAAGTTATCACGCAATCGCTTGCCGTCTGGACCGGAGTAAGCGACACGACTCTTTTGCCAGGCAGCTTCGCTCCCGTCACTCGCACATCGACGCAAAACGCCTGCGGTTCCGATGGAGTAAACTCCATCTGCTTCGATCAAACCGACGGCGCGTTCACACCGGGGATTCTGGCGTTCACGCGCGTGATCTCCGCGGACATTATCGGCGTTCAAATGGGAGCAAGCGCGCCCGCCACGCAAGTTGGACAAATTCTCGACGCGGACATTTACTTTGCGCCCAGCGGTTCCATGATTACGTTTGCCACGCCGGCCGCTCTGGCAACATCGCCAACGGCTTACGACTTCGAATCTCTGATAATTCACGAGTTGGGACACACTCTGGGCTTCAGCCATTCCGCGGTTTTGGCCGCAATGATGTATCCATTCGCGCCCGCGCCGGGAACGTTCTCCGGAACCCGGCCCACTGCCCAGCAACCAGGCGCCCCCTTAGGCGACGACGACCGCACCGGGCTGCGCGTTTTGTACCCCGACCCGGCGGATACAGTTAATGTCGGCTCGCTCACCGGGCGCATCCTCCCGGCCAATCCGCTATCGCTGCCAGCCTCGCCACCTGGCGTGACTGGAGTCTTTGGAGCGCACGTGGTGGCCGTAGACGCTGCGAACGGTGCATTGATTGGAGCCACGCTCGGAGGTTGGAGCTGCACTTCGCCGGGTCCGGCGCAGTTTGATGGAACCTACGAAATCAGCCATCTTCCCGTCGGGCACAGCTATCAGGTTTACGCGGAGCCGCTCGACAATACCGTCTATCCTTTCTTGGTTAGCCCTGCCACGGCATCGCTCTGCCGCAACCCAACCACCGACGCTGGCTGGCCTCCGTTGCAAGCTTGCGTGGTCCCTGCGGTGAACAGGAGCTTCACGACGCGAACACGCCCGGGCTCGTAAGTCGTTGCCAGAACAAAGGAGTTCGTGTTCGCTCCTCCGTCTTGACGTAGAGCACGCTACAAATAGCAACCGGCCCCGGGGGTATCCGGGGCCGGTCGAGGGTGCAGCGGTGCGCTGCGTTCTACTGATTGGGCAGAAGAAGCTGTGTAAAGCCCGTCGTGTTCACATCGCGGAACAGCGGCGTGCGCGGCGGCAACAGTGACGGGGTCAGGAATTGGGTATCAAAGTTGTAGCCGCGGGTTGGCGGTTGATAGACCGTTGTGCAGCACTTATAGGCGCCGATGCCCTGACGGTTGGCATACATACTTATGATCGAACCCCGGTAGTTCAGCGTTTGCCCGCCCCAGTTTTCGTCAAAGCGGAGGAAGTTGTGAACTCCGCCATCCGTGCCGAAGTCCTGAGCAGTGCCGGCTGGCTGGGAGAAGGAGACGCCCTTGCCGGACATGACAGCTACGCGGTACCAAGTTGTAGTTGCGTTGCGATTGATGCCTCCCGTGGTTGAGCTCGAGCTATAAGGATAGCGGTAAGGATAAGCAAAACTATTTACGTCATTGAAGTTATTTGATAATAGCGTAACAGAGTCAGCGTTGAGGGAAGTCGCTACGTTTGCAGAGTTGAACTGATTGCCTCCGAAGTTGGCGTTGAAATCGCCTTGAATGTATGCAGGATTCTCCGTGGCAATCGCCAAGCCGCAGGGCACTGTGCCCGGGCAAGTGCCGAGCGCCGTCAGCAAATTGCCATCCACGATCTTTACCGCCCGCCGGAAGAACGGATTGGGATTCTCCCGCGCTTCCATGGCGTGAATAACTTCGGTCATCGGCCAGACCTTCGAAGGCGCGGTGACGGTGCAACCCGGATTCGGCGCAAGGGCGTTGCTACCTATCGTCGTGCCGTACAGGTTGCCCGGCGCAGCGAGGCTATACGTCCCGTATTGCCCAGGATTAAGGGCCCCCGCCGCTTGGACTGAAGTCATCGTGGAGGTCACGGCCCCAGCGGCCATGATGTAAGTTGGGTCCTGGCCATAGGTATAAAAGCCTGAGGCTCCAAGTCCGTCGAGGTCTTCCCCCGTGTCCTGAGCAGCGTTTGGACAGCCGTTTGCGCTCGCGGGATTTGCGAAGTCGTTCCAGCCGTATTCACCGGTTTCGTGGCCGCTCGGGGAGAGCGGGGGCCAAGCGTTGGCTAGAGCCGCGGGGGTGTAGTTGCCGCGGCGGTCGGAAATGTAAACCGTATAATCGTTTGGCGCATTCACAGGGTCATAGGACTGATGGCCGGAGGCACCGGCGTACACCCCAATTCCCCCGAAGTACGCCGCCAGGTTTTGGGCATCGATCTCAATGTACTGCATGACCCCGCCCGGCGTTACCATTTGTGAATAGTACAGAGTGCTTAGCTTGCCAGCTGGCTGAACATCGCGGAGCGTGCCTTCTCGTGTGTCGAACAGGGCGTTCGGCCAATAGTCCGCCGGGTTTGCCGGGGCAACCGTCACTTTGCCGGCTACGGTCGTTATCCCGCATGAACCTTGGGTCGCATAGTTCGAGGGATTGTCTCGCACGCGTTCCAGGCGAATGATGGCGTTGGGATGAACCGCGCCAGTGGGATTACCCGCGATAGCACAAGGATAGGGTGGCTCCGGGGTTACTCCAGGCAGGCCAAGGAGAGGTTCATTAGTCCCATAACCCGTACCGAGGGCTAGCCCTCCCTGCGGATAGAGATTGCCACCGGCATATCCGTATCCAAGCACCTCGAGCGTCACATCTTTCCAGGTGCCGCAAGGATTGCCGTAACTTGTCTGCAAGTCAATCTTCAGAAACCCCTTAATGATCGGCAGGCCAGAGGCCGTCGCGAATCCAAGCCCGCTCGGTGTGGGTAGCCAGTAGCCGTCGGCAGGGCTGTAAGCGGTTGCACCTATCGCGGCACCGGAAGCTGCCAGCGGTACGGGGATAGTGCTATAGCCCGCGGCGTTGTTCGCGTTCATCCTTGTAAAGAGGGCCGCAGGAAAGCCGCCTAGCACAGTCCAGTTCGCCGCAGGCGTGGCGAGCTGTGACAGGTCGACGGGGTTGCCGGCCGAAGCGCATGGCAACGATGTGATATCCGCCGGATTATCGGAAAGCAAAATCTTCAGGCTGGCTTGCGCGTAATAGCGCAGGTTGGTGATGGCAGCACTTTCCGCAGCTGCAGGCCGGCGGATCATATCCACTGGCTGCGTCGTGCCGTTCCCGAGCAGCACGATGCCGAGATTCAGGGTTTTGGCACCGGTGGCGCCGTTGCGCAGGTTGCCAGCGTAGTTCGTGGCTCCAAGAGAAATGTTCGTCCAGGTGGGGTTCACGGCAGAGCCGATCGTGCCTACCAGGCTGCCCTCCGTGGACGCCAGAGCGCGATAGGACGCCGTGCCCGGCGAAGTAGTGATGTCTACAGTACCGCCATAGGATCCCGTCGTTGTCGAGTAACCGTTTGAGAGGTTTGTACGGATGACGTTTTTAACGGCGGTCACGCGGTCGGCAAGGGTGAGCGTGTTTCCTGCTGCCAAGAACAAGTTGCCGTTGGTGTGTGTGCGGCCGCCAAAATTGAAGACCGGACCAGGGAAGAAGCTGAGATCGGTATCCGAGAAGACGCCAAATTGAAACATGGGAATACCGACGGTCTGCGTGGTGCGCTGGAGTTTCACTTCGTTGTTACTGAGCGTGCGCGCAGTTACTAGCAGCGTATATTGCGTGGCCAATGCGGTCATGCCCTGGTAGGCACCGGATTGGATCGAGGTAACCGTGGCAAGAGGATTCCCGTTCGTATCTTTGTTGTAGTTGATCTGGTAACCGGAAGCTCCGTTGTACTGTAAGTATTGGATGCCGGGAATGGCCGGTGGCGCCGCGGCGATGGCGTTGATCTGCGCCGCCGAGGGCGAATAGTTGGTATCAAAGAGCGTGCCCAGGTCCGCGGTGATTTTCTCCATGCCTGCTTCTGAGGCGTAGAAGGCGCGACTATAGTCGTTGTTGATTCCGCTGAGCTTCTGCCCAGAGGTGATCAGCAGGATGAATCCCACAAGCAAGCTGGACATCAGAAGCATGAGCAGCAAGGTCGTGAGAAGGGCGATGCCCGAATCGCGTCGCATCAGCTTTTTTACGGCGTTCATGGTTGTACTCCTCATTATTGATACCGGCTCACGTAGGCCATGCTTCGGAGGCTGACCTGCGTCATGAAATTGCTACGGAGATAGGTATGGTTCTGTCCCCAGGCGTTGGTCGAACGCGCCCCGAGGAGGATATCGACCGAGCGGATCTGACTTTCCGACTGGCCGGCGGGAATGCTGGGCTGGCCGGAAGGGTTGGTGACGCCATCGACGAAGTTATATTTAAACTGGAGGTTCTCGATCGTTTCGCCGACGGGCTGGCCAGGATTCCAATTGGAGCGGCGAATCAGACGAACGTGGAGCGGGTCGGTCACATTGTCGAGATAATAGGTGACCATCCAGATGCGGGTGGCGGTGGTCGGAGGAAAGGTACCGTTGGGAACGTTCACGCCGCCAACGAGGTTGGTATTCTCTAGCTGATACATCGTCCCTTGTGGGTCGGTGCGCGCATTTAGATTTAGGCCATCGCCTGCGGCGAAATACAGAGTTTGGCCCGATACGCTGGTCACTTCTTGAATGGCATTGCCCTTGGCGTTAGTGAACATGATCAGGTCGCCGGCATTGATCTGAACTCCCGTGGGGGAAAACAGGATGCAGGTGGAGTCAAACGTCACCGTTTGTCCGTTATTGGTGATGCTACCGGCCGGGCAGCCCGGATTTGCACCAATCGCAGGCTCATTGACCATCCTGGAGTTGAGCGCCAGAGTGTTATCCGCGTAAAGCATGGTGATGAGGTCAGTATTTGCTCCAGCCGTGGAATCCGGGCTCGTGATGGGCGGGCCAAGTTCCCAGCCGGGTTGGACGGCATTAAGACTCACATTGCATACGGGAAAGGTCAGCCCTCCTGTCAAGTTGGGGCGGTTGATCGGCGCGCCGCCGCTGCCGAGACAAGTCGCGGGGCCGGGCGTGTAAGGAAACGGAATGCCGCCTGTCGGGATCCCTGTGCCAGCCATAATGAGATCCTGCTCCAGGAGGTTGACCCCAGCGCGGAGATTGTCCGAAAGATCGGACTTGAGCGTGACGCTCTGGTTGGTGTTCGTGGCGTCTTTGAACGCGAGCATGGTGGCAGCCAGGGCGACGAGCGTTATGCCCATGGCGACCATGAACTCGATAAGCGTGAATCCAATTTGTTTCTTCATGGTAAGTTCTCTCCCGCCATCCTCAGGCAAACGCCGAAATGTAGCTGATGAGCGTGTAGGTGCGATTCATCCGGCCAATCTGATAGTTAATCGTGATAGTGATCTGCCGCAGATTCGCTTCTGCCGTAACGGGTGTAATGGCAATCGTGCGGGTCATCCAGGGATTCAGATTGACGACGATGTCGTCCGCAGTGCCCAGTTTTCCGTCAGGGCCGGGTCCGATGATGATGGAATCGGGAAGGTTTACGTTGTCATCCGCGGTGCCAACCAACCCATCCGGGCCAGGATCGAGCAAAGGCTGGGGACCGTCGATAAACACACCGTTCGTAGATACGTTCTGAATCTGCGCCCACGTCAAAACCTTGGTATCGCGCGCCGTGAAAATCGTTTCCACGGCTTCTTCCGCCTTCTTTTCCGCGATGTAATCGTACTGCGTGAGGCTGGCATACATGATGCCTTGCGCGTAGACCGCCGCTAGAGAAAGCACACCGAAGGAGAGAATGACGATGGAAATCATCGCCTCGATCAGCGTGAATCCGGCTGGATGGCGAGAGATTTTGCGTTGTCGTGTCATTGAAAGTATCTCCCTATTCCTGCCAGGATGCGCCGGTCCAGTAGTACGAACGGACGCGGCCGGTCGCGCCAAATACCGTTACGGCACGCGCGGTGTTCGGCTTTCCCACCACGCCCATAAAGAGCGAGGCGTTCACGGGATTGTTATTCGTCGCTGTATAAAGAGTTGCCGCCGATTGCGCCGTGCCGACAAACGCGCCGGAGGTTGTAAACATCACGGTCCATGCTCCACCGCCGCCGGGCTGCTGCAAATTGATCGCCGTGGAGTTGCCGAAGTTCATTGGCGTATCCGGAACGCCGGAAATAAGGGTGAAAATCAATCCGCCTGGGACGTTGTCGTTTAGATAAGTGGGAGGAATGACTGGCGGAACCGCCTCGCCTGGCAAAGTCAGGATGGTCAGCTGTATTTGGTTGGGTGCCGTGAACTGAACCTGAACGTTCCGGCGTTTGGCGATAGCCATCTCGCGCGCCTGGCGAAGTTGCGAGATGACCGCATCCATCGCCGAGTTGGCTCGGGCGTTTTGTGAGGTGCCCATCGTGTTCATGACCGCGAAGGCCATCACCGTGAAAGCCAGCCCCACCACGACCAACATTTCGATCAAAGAAAATCCTTGTTCGGCTCTTTTGGTGCGCTTGCTCATTCCGGAACTCCTGAGATTTCGTCCAGCCACGTGCCGGGTGCTGAAGAGAGTGCACGTGCCGCGCCAGGTCTCCACGCCGTGTAAGCTAATGATTTTTAGTACTTTAGGCGGAGTTTTCAATCCAGTGGAGGCAGGGAGACTTTGCCAGTGTAACAAAACGTTACAGGTCGCTCCCTTTGAAACTTCTAATCAAGGTGAGGAGGGATCGTCAAGCGGGGACAAGCCATCCACCGCCGTAGAGGAGGCCCGGACCGAGGGATGCGAGGAAAATTGGCCCGTGATGGTTGGTTTGATGGCTCATCGCCGAGTGCAGAATCGCGTCGAGGGCTACTCCACACGTGGAGGAGCCGAGATTACCGCAGGTTCGGGCTACGGAAGGAAACTTGTCAAGTGGAAGATCTAATTGTTTCGCGAGGAGAGCGACGAGACGGGGATTGGGCTGATGTGTTGCTAGGCCTTGCACGGAAGACCGGGGGAGGCCGCTGCGGAGTTCGACGTCCAGGATCACTTTCTCCATCCGTGTGATGGCCGCGCGGGAGAGAGCTTCGCCATCAAAATGCACATCGAGGTCGCCGTTTGGGGCATCCGCCACGCGAATCGCCCCCGCGTACTGGCCGGCACAGCCAAAGAAAAATTCACCGAGGGCGTAAGACTGTTGCGGCGTGGAGGCATTCTTCGCGCGCAAGAGAAAGGCGCTGGCGCCGTCACCGAACAAGCCGCCGAATTCTCCCGCTACGCGGCCCGGCGTGAAGATGCGGCTGTGAACGTCGGAGGTGATGACGGCTATGGTGCGGGCTTGCCCCGATCCGATGAGTCCTTGGGCGACGGCCAGCCCGTTAAGCAAACCGAGGCAGGCGCCGCCGACATCCAGCGCGGCGCATGTTTCGCGAGCAAGGAGCCTGGAGTGAAGCTGCGCGGCGAGAGACGGATAGCCGCGATGCGTTTCGCTGGTGGCGATGATCCAATCGAGCTCCTGAGCGCCGCAAGCCGCGGCATGTAGCGTTTGTTGGGCGGCGCGCGCGCCAAGCGTAAGTTCGTTTTCGTCTTCGGCGGCATAGGCTAGCGATTCGATACCGGCACGAAGACGGAGTTTGCTTTCCGGCATTCCGAAGGCACGCTCAACGTCCTCGGAAGAAATCGTGCGCGAGCCGACGGTCGCGCACGAACTTGCAAGGATGGTTGGAGTTCTTGTTATAGAGGGATTTGTCGAGGAGGAATCAGCGTTCTGGGAAGGACTCCCGGTCGGAATTTCTGTTTGAGTTTTTATTTGGGCGGCCTTGAAGGCCTGAAAAATGCTCTCAAAAGATGGAGTGCGCTCCGTGAGCAGTGTGCCCAAATCGCTCACTCCGCTTGCGGATTCCAAGGTGCGCAGAAAACTGACCCAGGCCATGGAATCAAGCACACCTGTTTCGATAAGATCCTGAGCGGGATCGGGAATGGGCGCTTGAGTTCCGGCTTCCCGACGGAAACATTCCTCGACAAAGCGCCACCAGTGAGTTTCAACTTTGATCGAAGCCATCAAAACTCCTCGAGCCAATCATTTCTTGGAAGAGGGATGAGGGTGTCCAGCATAAGCCAGCAGAGATCATGATATGGCCGTGTAAGGCCGAGCCGGATGAAGTGATGGGGGCACGACAAAACTTTGTAGTGAAATTGTGAGTTTAAGAAGCGCTCGAGGCGCGCGAGGCGATTCGCGCCTCTATGGATGGCTAGCGCGGCTTCAATGAAATCGCGCCAGTCGCGATCCACGACGGGGAGATCGCGCAAGACCTCGCCGGAAGAAAGAGCCAGCGTGGCGCGGAGCTCGTTTGCACAAAGCTCGAGGCGAAGATTCTGCGTGACCGTTCCGCAGACGGAGCGTTTTGCTTCGGGGGGCTTTGCAAACAATCCACTGCCATTCTTATTTTCATGGAGAACGCAGCCGAATAATTCCTGCAGAGAGCACGCGATTTCCGCCTTGCGCAGGTACGTGACGACCTCGGGTTCGGGAACGGCGGAGTCCTTCTCAAAGCCGCTGGTCGAGACACGATCTTCGATGTGGGGCTTGGAGCCGCAAAAAGGAGCGAGATCGCATTGCAGCACATCGCCGCGATGGTAAGGGAAATGCATCCAGCTATTGGCGGTCGCAGAAACGGGACGAACGGATCGAATCTTGTCCTTTTCCCGCTGAAGGCCTATGACGCAGAACGCCGGTCCCATGCGGGTGATTTCCGTGATGAGCAGCTTGGTCATGGCACGGTTTTCGGCTTTTTTTGGCGGGTCTTCGAAGATTTGGCGCGTGTTGCGATGAGATGGCTAATCTCGATGTTGTGGCCTTGCGCCCGCCAGTGCGCCGCGAGCAGATCGGCGACGAGACGCCGGTGACATTTCTCCGGGCCGGGTTCGGAACAGAGCAGGGTGGCCCGCTGCGCCCACGCGCTGGCATCGAACGCTTGCGGGATTCCGCGTTTTTGCATCAAGGCGAGAAAACCAGTCTCGTAAGCAGCCCAATCTTTGTTGTCGCGATAGGCGTCGAGCAACTCAGCAGTTGGCGCAAGCTGCGGTTCATGGGAATAGGCAATGCTGGCAAGCTCTTGCAGGAAATACTCGAGGTCCGGGTACTTGGCGAAGCCGGAGAGCTGGCCTCCACGGTTCAGGCGGACGTCGATGAGCTTTTCCACTCGCGCTTCCTGGAGCAGACGGAAAAACTCTTCCGCAGTTTTTCCCGCGAAGCCGATGGTGCAAAGAAGAATTTGCATAAAATCAAAAGTACTCGATGGCCTCGGGAGAAGCACGGAAGGCAAACTCCTGAGCTTGACGGCGAAGCGCTTCCTGAAGAGCCACGTCCCGTTCGGAAATAAAGAGCGAGCCGCTGTCAAAGGCGGCGAGGTCGTGCAGTTTGAGCAGGCGATCCTCGGCTTCGCGCTGCGATTCCAGCTCGCCGCCCCGGCGGATATGCACCGGCGTGACGCCGCGATCGAGGAGCGCGGGGCAGATCATGAGGAAACGGTGACACTGGAGGGGATCTTCCTCGGCACACATCAAAGCGATGTTTGACCCCAAGCACAACTCCAACGCCCGTTCAATCCCCGGCCGAAAATCAGTGGCTTTGCGGCGTTGTTCGTAGTTCACGATGCCGTCCTCGTGATAGGCGCGAGGATCGGAAGGACGGCCGCCGAGAGTATCGCCGAGAAATTCGTATTGGATTTCTGCGGAGGCCAGGCAAGCTTCGAGCGGCTCGCGGTTGAATTGCGGAAACCGGAAACTGCCGGGGCGGCTGCGGACGTCGCAGACGACTCTTACGTCATGAGTGACGAGAATTTTCAGGAATCCATCCAGTTCAAGACTGGAATGTCCGAGGGTAAAGAGAGAATTGTTCGAGTGCAGCGGTTGCTTCATGGAAGGGTCACGCAGCGGCCAGATGTATTCTGCCGAAACATGCAGAAGTCGGCAAGCGGCAGTCGTAAACGGGGAGTCGCGTTCTTGTTATGGCCTGGCGGGCCACCGTGTATTTCGCTTAGGGGACGCGTGCGGCCAGACTATCGTTGGGTGTGGCGGCTGGCGTGGAGATGTATCACAAAGAGCAGCGTAGCGCGGCGCTTGAGATTCAGGGGAGAATTTGACGGGTCATGTCAACGTGATCAATTTCGCGAGTTTGTTTTCGGGGACTGCGGTGGGGTTGCCGCGAAGCGTTTCGTCGCGCCTGAAGTTGACGTTTTAGCGTAAGAGGGCGGTGGCAAGCCCCGCCCCTACAGGCCTTTAGCGTTTCTATCGGCGGCGCACTTTGCCGAGCAGGCGCAGAATTTCCAGATAGAGCCAAATCAGAGTGACCATCAAGCCGAAGGCCCCGTACCACTCCATATACTTGGGAGCACCGCCGCTGACGCCGGTTTCAATCATGTCGAAATCGAGGACTAGATTCAGTGCGGCGATGATTACGACGAACAGGCTGAAGGCGATGCCCCATGGGCCGCTGCCATTAATCGCCGGCACGTTGATGTGGAAGAACATGCTTAGGACCATCTCGACCAGATAGAAAACCGCGATGCCGCCAGTGGCTGCAATCACACCAATTTTGAAATTTTGCGTAGCGCGGATCATGCCGGTTTTGTAGACGAGAAGCATTACGAAGAGTGTGCCGAGCGTGAGGCCTACGGCCTGAATCGCGACGCCGGGATACATTTTCTCGAAGATGGCGGAGATGCCGCCGAGTGCCAGCCCTTCGAGGAGCGCGTAGATTGGTGCGGTGAGCGGCGCCCAATTTTTCTTGAAGATAGTTACAAGCGCGACAACGAATCCACCGATGAGGCCGCCGATCATCCAGGGGTAGACGGATTCGGGCGTTGGCGAACGCGAGAGTCCCCAAGTCCAGGCGGCGGTCGCGACAACGCAGAGCAGGAGCACGCCCGTCTTGTTGACGGTGCCTTGCAATGTCATGGCATCGCCGATCGCTACTTGCCCTTTGAAGGCTTTTTCGTTTAGAGCGGGATTCGACGTGCGCATCAGACTTGCCATGGCGGCCTCCAAACAGGTACAGATACCAGTTTACTCTGCCGCAATCAACTAATCCAAATTGGTCGAAACGTTCAATCAGGCCTGTTTTTGGCCGCTGGAGATTTGGCTTTGGACTTGCTCCCGGAATTCGAGCGGGTGGGAGATTTTCTCGAATACTTCTGGGGTTCCGCCGGTGCCGCGAATGACAACCGTTCCGTAGCCGAGCATCCGGCCCATGGCGGGCTCTTCCACGGCGATGCTTTCAATTCTCGAAAGGAGGAGTTCGATGGTGCGGCGGCTCACGAGACCGGTTTTTACGATCACACGCTTGTTGGTGAGGACCATTACCGTGGCGTTGCGCCGTACTAGACCAACCACAAAAAAGATGGCCCCGATCAGGACACTGGCACCGCCCGCCCATCGCAACACAGGAGCAAGCGAAGCCGCTCCGCCGTTTACGGAACTCCACGGGGTGATAAGCAGGGCCGCTCCAATCAAGATTAGAACCGCGGCGATCACTGCGTGGCCGAGCATGACAATCCAGTGCAGCTTGGTCTGATATTGAACTGTTTCGCCTGCGATCAAGTGTTTTTCAGCGTAGCTCAAGGCAGCTCCTCATGAGCATGCAGCGACATTAGCTTCGGCCGAATGCTCGCGCGAGTTGTAAGACGGAAGCCGTCGCCCGAATAGCATAAGCCCGAAAATCGTTGTCGAGGAATTATTTGGTAGCGCTAACGGGAATCGAACCCGTATTTCGGCCTTGAAAGGGCCGCGTGCTAACCGTTGCACCATAGCGCCACATTTTGCGGGGTGTGTAACCTATCTAGGATAAGAGAAATTCGCGGAATGGACAAGCGACTGCGGGCCGCGGCGACTAGGTCTGGCGGTCTTGGAATTCTTCGTGCCAGGCCATTTGGATGGCTTCGAGTTTGCTTTCGTTGGAGCCGGCGGGATCGCCGGAGAAGCCGGGGAGCTCGGTGATCCATTTGTGCATGTCGGTGAAGCGGACGGTGAGGGGATCAGTGCCGGGTAATTTGTCGGTTAGCCCGATGGCGATGTCTTCGATTTGGTCCCAACCGAATGTCGGCGGCATGCGTGGCTCCTAGCAAAAAGCGTGATGGATGATTCGTGAATGGCGACTGGTCGAAGAGCTCAGGCTCAGGCTGACCTGAGCCACAAACTCAGTGATCGGCTTCTTTGGCGTAATTTTTGTTCCACTCGGGAATTTCCACGACGATATCGGTTGTGCCGTCGGGGACGGTTTGGCAGCCGAGGCGCGACTTCGGCGTGATGCCGGGCGCCATGTCGAGTTCGTCGAGCTCGGCGTCGGTTGCTTCGTTGCAAGACTCGAGGCCTTGCTTGACGATGACGTGGCAGGTGGAGCAGGCGCAGACGCCGCCGCAGGCGTGGTCCAGGCCTGCTTTGATACCTTCGGAAATGTCGAGGATGCTGCCGGGAATACCGTTGTGGCCATAGGGGAGTTTTGTCGGGTCGACCTCGATGGTTTTGCCGCTGGGAAGAAATGTGACTTTGTATTTCTTTGTCGCGGGTGTGTATTTGACTTCTTCTATGTACGGATTGCTTCCGCCCATTACTGCCCTCCCTCACTCGCTCGCTCGGTCTTCATCGCAGAGTCGAAGAGAGATTTCTCGCTTCGCTCGAAATGACGGAATCTCTTAGTTTCGCCCCAACAAAATGCTAGACCTCCGCCAAGTTGCGGCCTTGCAGCGCTGTGGTGACTGCGCTGTTCATTAGTAATTCCGCCAGGTGCTCCGTTGCGTGATTCAGGTCGTCGATACGGTTCCGGATTAGTTTGTAATCCGTGCCTGCGGCGGCTTCTTTAAGAGCGGCGATGGTCGTATCGATTCTTGCGCATTCATCCGACGGCAGCCTACCTGATTGCTCGTTGGCTAGTGCTTTCGCAGTCGCCGCTAGAATTGATTCGGATTCGGTGCGGGCTTCGATGAGTTGGCGCTCGGCGAAATCCTGCTCGGCGTATTCGATGGACTCTTCGAGCATGCGCTCGATTTCGTTGTCGTTGATGCCGTAGCTCGGCTGGACTTCGATGGAGTGTTGTTCGCCGGTGCGCAAATCTTTTGCGGCGACTTGCAGGATGCCGTTGGCGTCGATCAGGAATTTTACTTCGATGCGCGGGAGACCTGCGGGAGCGGGGGGAACTTTCAACGTGAAGCGGGCTAGCGAGCGGCAGTCTTTTGCGAGTTCGCGCTCGCCTTGCAGGACGTGGATGTCGATGCCGGTTTGGTTGTCGACGCCGGTCGTGTAGAGTTCCTGAGCGCTCGCGGGAATCGTGGAGTTGCGCGGGATGATTTTCGCGACGGCTCCGCCGTAGGTTTCGATGCCGAGGGAGAGCGGCGTGACGTCGAGCAGAAGCATGTTGGTGACGCCACGATCGAGAATGTTGGCTTGGACGGCGGCGCCTAGGGCGACGACTTCGTCGGGATTCAGTTCGGTGTGGGGCTTGCGGTCGAAAAATTCCTTGACGGTGCGGCGGATTAGCGGGGTGCGCGTGGTGCCACCGACCAAGACTACTTCCTCAATGTCGGTTGGTTTGAGCTGGGCATCGACGAGCGCTAGTTTCACTGGACCCATAGTGCGGTCGACGATTGGGCGGATTAGGGCTTCGAGCGCGCCGCGAGTGAACTCGTGGACGAAGAAGGCGCTATTGGGCAGCGGGAAACGCAGCGTGGCGGACTCCGATTCGGAGAGCTGATGCTTGATGGCGATTAGGGCTTTGCGCAACTCTTGGGCGAGTTCGCCGTGAGGCGAGAAGTCCAGTTCGTCGTCTTGAAGAATTTGTTCGTGGACGAAGGACTGGAGCAGGTTATCGATGTCGTCGCCGCCGAGGTGCGTGTCGCCGTTGGTGGAGAGGACTTGATAGATGTCGCCTTCGGCGGTGGAGATGAGTTTGAGAACGGAAATATCGAACGTGCCGCCACCGAGATCGTAAACAGCTACGCGGCCGCGCTGCTTTTCGTGGAGACCATACGCGAGCGCGGCGGCGGTGGGTTCGTTGACCAGGCGGAGGACCTCGAGGCCAGCGATTTTGCCAGCGTCTTTGGTGGCTTGGCGCTGGGCGTCGTTGAAATACGCGGGGACGGTGATTACAGCGCGGTCGACTGTTTCGCCGAAAAAGGCTTCGGCCCAGCTTTTCAGTTCGCGCAGTATGAACGCGGAAATTTCCGGCGGCGTGAAAACTTTGTCGCCGAGCATGACGCGGATGACGTTTTTGCTTGCGGGATCGACGCGGAACGGAAAGAGTTTCAGTTCGCTTTGCACGTCGGCGGGGCCGCGGCCCATCAGGCGTTTGACCGAATAAATCGTGCGCTCGGGCTGAGTGAGCAGGCGGTTACGCGCGGCTTCTCCGACAATAATGCTGCCATCGGCATCAAGGCTTACGACCGACGGGCACAATGTGGTGCTGTACGGACCGGGAATGCACTTCGGCTGGCCCGTTTGGCTGTCCATATAAGCCACCAAGCTGTTTGTTGTCCCAAGATCGATTCCAACGATGCGTCCCATTCTGCTTCTCTATGCCTCTCCCAATTCCTTAGCCACGTTGACGACCAAATTGCAGATGTATGAGCGGCGATTGAGCAATTCGTTCAGACGAGCCATGATTTTCTTGCGCGCGGCTTCGTCTGCGTTTGCGTCAATTAATGCGTCCCACTCTCGCGCGGTCGTCTGAAGCTGGGCGTCGACTTCAGCTAGTTTTTCTCCAAAATTTTTCTCGGCGGACACGAGACGAAACTTTAGCGCGCCTAGATCGCTGCCGGAAGACTTCGCTTCGCGTAGTTCATCCAGGGATTCGTTGAGCTCGAAGACTTCTTCGAGCAGTTCGGGCGGAGCTTTTTGTTTGTGCTCGCCTTCCTTGCGCATGTTTTCGAGGCCGAGGAGATATTCGACGCGGGTGACAGGATCGCGCAGAACACGATAGGCATCGTTCAGTTCGGAGCTGCGTTTGAGAGAAAGTTCGCGTTCCGTCGCGGTGGCATTTACAAAATTGTCAGGATGCAGCTTCCAACTTAGTTGCAGGAACTTTTGTTCGAGCGCGTTCATTTCGATCCAGAGCTTGCGCGGCATCTCGAAGAGGGCGAAATAATCTGCTTTCCCGACGATCTGCTGGAGTTTGCCGCAGCTCGGACAGAAATGCGTGCCCTGCGCACGCTCGTGGCAGTTCCAGCAGACGAGCGGTGGATTCGTGGATGTGGTCAGAGCGGTCATAAGAGTCTATTCACAGTCAGGTTCCAAAGCTCCTGGAACCATAGAAGCAGCTGGGACAAAAGGAATTCGATCACAAAGTCGCCCACGAGTTCCAGAACAAACCCGAGAAGCCTCCAGCATGTTCTACTCCCGCACGGGCACAAAAAAAAGTGGCTGGCGGGTGCGGCTGCCAACCACTTGTCAGAGTCGCGTGTTGAATTCCCCCGCCGGAAACAAGACAAATGCGAAACAAAGGTAAAAGCAAAAACCAAAGAGCACAGACTGAAGTCTGTGCTACTTAAGCCGTAAACGAGCTGCCGCAGCCGCAGTTTCTGGCGGCGTTGGGATTTTGGAAAACGAAACCTTGGCGCATTAACGTTTCTTCGTATTCGAGCGTTGTGCCGTTGAGATAGAGAAAACTCTTTGGGTCTACGAAGAGGCGCGCGCCGAATTCTTCGAAAACTTTGTCGCGATCGCGGGCTTGAGTATCAAGACGCATGGCGTAAGAGAGGCCGGAGCAGCCGCCACCTTGTACACCGACCCGCAGGCCGCCTTGTTGAGGCGAGACGCCTTCTTTTAGGAGGAGTTCGCGAATTTTGTTCGCGGCTCGCTCGCTCAGAGAGATTTTTGCGATCGTTGGGTTGGCGACTTCTGTTGCCATTTTCAGATGCTCCGAAGTCCTTTACTGGCTACAGGCACGGACAACCGTGCCCCTTACGACGTGGGCGGGGCAAGCCCCGCCCCTACAAAGATAGCTGCAATTAGTGCGCGGCCTTTTCGGCTACCGGGGCTTCGATGCCGTGCTTCTTCTTCCAGTCGCCGATGGCGGCTTTAATGGCGTCTTCGGCAAGCACGGAACAGTGAATCTTCACCGGCGGAAGCGAAAGCTCGCGCACGATGTCCGTGTTCTTGATCGAGAGCGCTTCCTCGACCGTTTTGCCTTTGACCCACTCGGTGGCGAGCGAGGAACTGGCAATCGCCGAGCCGCAGCCGAAGGTCTTGAACTTGGCTTCTTCGATGACCTGCGTATCGGGATTGATCTTCATTTGCAGCTTCATCACGTCGCCGCACTCGGGAGCGCCAACGAGACCCGTTCCGACATTGGGATCTTCCTTCGGGAGGCTTCCGACGTTGCGCGGATTGTTGTAATGTTCTACGACTTTATCGCTATATGCCATTAGCTGTTGCTCCTTGCCAAATTGACGAGATTTCCAAAACCGGCACTCTTGACGGCCTTCTCGGATAGGGAGACGTTGGGCACGGAAGCCGAGCGGCCGGCGGTGAGCTGACGAAGCGCGTCCTTGATGAATTCGGCGCCAACGCCAAGCATCTTTAAGAAGGCGCGAACCTGCTGCAGTTCGTGGAAGGAGCGCTCGCCTGCGGCGGGGGCCTCTTCGCCTTCTTCATAGGGTACAAACGTCACTCGAAAAGCGGCTCCTGTGCCGCCGATCGAGCGGTGAATTCGGATTGTTCCTTCGTTTGCCATCGCTGTTCCTTCTGTTCTTGAGATCTCGTCTTGCCTAAGACATTAGATGCAAAGTTTAGGCCGTTTGCCACTTCATCTTGGAAATGTCGATACCTTCCTTGGCCATTTCATAAAGGGGCGAAAGCTCACGCAGCTTGGTGACGACTTGAACCATCTTGTCGATCACGTAGTCGACTTCTTCCTGCGTATTGAAGCGGCCGAGGCCGAAGCGGATAGAGGTGTGCGCCAAGTCTTCTCCGACCCCCAAGGCCTTCAGGACATAGCTGGGTTCCAGGGTGGCCGAAGTACAGGCGGAACCACTCGATACCGCAATGTCGTTGATGCCCATTAGGAGCGATTCGCCCTCCACATAGGCAAAGCTCATATTCAAGTTGTTCGGCAGGCGATGCTCGAGCGAGCCGTTGATGAAAACCTCGTCGAGCTTAGCTTCCAAGCCCTTTTTGAGGCGGTCGCGGAGAGCACTTAGCCGAACTCCTTCTGTCTGCATTTCCTGTTGACAGAGTTCGCAGGCTTTGCCGAGGCCCACGATGCCCGTCACATTGAGCGTGCCGGAGCGCATGCCGCGCTCGTGGCCGCCGCCATCGATGATGGCAGAGAGCTGTACGCGAGGGTTGCGGCGGCGAACATACAACGCGCCTACGCCCTTGGGGCCGTAAATTTTGTGGCCGCTGATGGCTAGCAGGTCGATGTTGTCTTTCTGTACGTCGACCGGAATTTTTCCAACGGCTTGTACACCGTCCGAGGCGAAGAAAATACCGTGTTCCTTGGCGATTTTGCCGATTTCAGCGATGGGGTTGATCACGCCAATCTCGTTGTTGGCATACATGATGGTGATCAGAATAGTGGTCGGGCGAATGGCGGCTTTCAGCTCGTCCAGGTTGACGCGACCATCCTTCTGGACCGGCAAATAGGTGACCTCAAAACCCTCTTTTTCCAGGCGCTTGCAAGTGTCCAGGACGGCTTTGTGCTCGATGGCCTGGGTGATGATGTGATTGCCCTTTTCGCGGAACATCTCGGCAATGCCCTTGATCATCAGGTTGTCGGATTCGGTGGCGCCGCTGGTGAAAATGATCTCTTTCGGTGTGGCGCCGATCAGCGAAGCAATCTGTTGACGGGCGGTTTCGACGGCTTCTTCGCCGGCCCAGCCGAAGCTGTGATTGCGGCTCGCGGCGTTCCCAAATTTCTCGGTGAAATACGGCAGCATTGCTTCCACGACTCGCGGGTCTACCGGTGTGGTCGCGTGATTATCCATGTAAATCGGCAGCTTGACAGCCATTTCCTTAGTCTCCTAACTCGAACTCATGTGCGAACCCGAACGCATCGGGCCCGACAGTGCGACAAGCGCGGGCTCGTTTGGGTCCTCGCTCATCTGCGCAATCGTAACGGTACTCAAAACTTCCAAAATGCTCTCATTCACCCGGCGGAGCGGCTCGCGAACCGAGCATCTTTCCGTGGTTTCGCAGTTTCCGTGACTCGTCACGCAGGAAGTGATTAGTACCGGGCCATCTATGGCCGAGATCACATCGAGCGCGCTGACTTGTCTGGGGTCTTTTGCTAGTTGATAGCCCCCCGTGGAACCGTGTTTTGCCACGACGACGCTTTCACGCGCCAACCGCTGCAGCACTTTGGCCATTAGCGTGACAGAAATACCATATTCCTCTGCGATTTCATTCGCGCTGCACGCATGTTCTTGACGGTGCATCGCTAAGTGCTTGACGGCAATCAGCCCGTAGTCGGCTTTTTTGGATAACTTAAACATTTCTCACTCTGGTTCCCGCCCCCGCAGGATATGCGACTGAATCAGTCGTAATGGAGAGGATACTCTGTTTCGGCCTCCAAGTCAAACTAACGGGCTTAGGAACTGCCGCCAAAGCCTTTATTTCGTGCGGCTTATAATAAGACTAATCCAGTCGGACTTGCTAGCGATTTTCAGCGAACGGTCGTATCTTGCAATGGACGGTCGATTGCGGGGCCCGAACGGTAATTTGAGTGCTCGCTCGTTCCTCATGATAGGCTAGCCAAGGAAAACATGAGAAGAATAAAGGGAAGAGGAGTTTGCATCACATTAACGTCGGCTCTTATCCTGCTGCGGGAACGGATGGGTTGGCTCTTTCTTCTATTTGCTCCCCTGTACCCAACCGGTTGTTCCCAATCAGCGCAGCCTGCAGTTGTCGAGCAGCGAATAGACCCGTCACCTTCCCCGGCCTCGCCCGATGGACAAACCTTCGTATTGGTAGGCGCGGGCGATATCGCCGGATGCAAGGACTTGGACGGGGCCCGCGCTACCGCCAAGCTCATCGAAAAGATACCGGGAACCGTGTTTGCCGCGGGGGATCTTGCTTATGAGAGAGGAAGCGCGGCCGAATTTCAGAATTGTTACGGCGCGACGTGGGGAGAGTTTAAGGATCGCACGAAGCCCACACTGGGGAATCACGAGTATGCTGAACCGACGGCCTCCGCTTATTTTCAATACTGGGGAGCGCAGGCGGGTCCGGTGGGCAGAGGTTATTACAGCTTTGACTTCGGTTCGTGGCACATCATTGCTTTGAACACGAATTGCCGTGCAAAAGACTTGGGTGGTTGCGACAAGGGGTCGCCTCAGGAGAAATGGTTGCGTAAGGACCTCGCGGAGCATCCCGACGCCTGCGTTCTGGCCTATGGGCACCACGCGCTGTTCAGTAGCGGTGTGTTCAGGAGTCATGCTATCCATCCGGAATTGAAGGTGCTTTGGCAGGATCTTTACGCGGCTCACGCAGCCTTGGTTTTAGCGGGGCATGAGCATTCTTACGAGCGCTTTGCGCCGCAGGACCCTGATGGGCGCGCTGATGCGGCTAATGGAATTCGCGAGATTGTGGTCGGCACGGGCGGGCGTAGCCACGATCCGCTCGGTTTTGCAATTGCCAACAGTGAAGTGCGAAACACGGATACTTATGGCGTCATCAAGTTGTCCCTGACGCCGGGGCACTACAAATGGGAGTTCATTCCGGAAGAGGGAAAGACATTCGTGGATTCAGGCTCCGGCGAGTGTCCTCGCCATTCAGCTCCCGCACACTGACCTACACGGGTGGGGCTAGCCCCGCCGCCAGCAAGCGTTTTCGTCGACGGACGTTAGTTCGGCGAAGGACAGGCTCCGCCAGCAGAGGCGGCCTCAGCTAGTTTTTGAACGGCCGAAGTTGGCATCAGCAAGAGCTGGCCTTTCGGCTTGTGCATCTGCTGGAGGATTGCAAGCTGTTGTGCCTTCCAATCGTCAGGCGCTCGCTGGGCCTTGGCAAGGAAATCCAAGGACGCGAGACCTACAGCTCCCAGTGTGGAAAGGTCCTGCGAGCTTGCCGACACTTCCTTCACCAGGAATGAACGTTGGGCAAGCGGCTGGAGCTTTGCGTCGTTGTCACGCCAAGAGGTGAGCTGTGCACGCAGCCGCGCTTCCGCAGCAGGATCATGGCAAGAGGCTGCAACGAACTTGTCAACCGACTCCCCGAAATGCCTGGCAGTCGCGCTTTCGAGCGGGACAGCGTCTACGAGGCGATTCAACGGCGTGGCACTGGTGGGCTTGGCGGCCGCGGTTTCTTCGCGCGTGTAGTCTTTGACTGGCTCGACAACGCTGGCGAGCGTAGTGAGCGCGGCGAATTCTTCCGGAGTGCTCGGACCGGCTATGCGCTGAAGCATCTGGCGGTGATAGGACTTGTGCGTGAGGCCGAGCCATTCGAGCCGATTGCCGAGTGCCTCCATGCGCGTGTGCATGGAAGCGGCGTTCGTCACTTCTTGCGGGGACCACAAACGCTCGGCAATCGCTGCGTTCCGTGGCCAGATGCGCGAATCGATATTTTCGGGATT
>Ga0185299_10001139_pt1 | contig 56641 bp, 71 predicted proteins | sample PaiPotPPA55metaG_FD_128002 | JGI IMG/M metagenome (GOLD analysis project Ga0185299, IMG submission 128002) | Iron sulfur acid spring bacterial and archeal communities from Banff, Canada, to study Microbial Dark Matter (Phase II) - Paint Pots PPA... ... | reverse complement strand
CTCCGCTCTCCACTTGCTTGGTGCTGGCCATTGTCCCATACTGATTCTGATACTGTATTTTGTTTCATAGAGCCGACAATTTAGCAGCGGGTGCTGCTAGTTGTCGGCTCATGTCATCTTTAACCCCAAGAACACGTCCAAACGATGACCCGCCCTCACAAGGCGCTTCGTTCTCGTCCTCGTCCTCGTCCTCGTCCTCGAATCGGGCCGCGCGGAGTGATGGAGTGCGGGAGTGTTGGAGTACTGCGCCAAGTCCGAATTGGACCCGCGTAGCGGGTTGGGGGTGCTGAAGGGGCGGAAGATGTTCGGGGGTGGACATTCGTTTCGTCGTCTACGTTGGCTTTGGCAAAACCGATTTACCGCTCCTTCTGCGCGGGAGATAGACGTTCAGCGTTTTTATGTAAGGCGTTCGCATTACCTGACGGCCCTGCAATTCCTTTCTGCCGCCCTTTCAGGGTCGGGGATTACCCAGGTAAGAGGCGGAAATGTCTCAGACATATCTCACTTTCGTTTTTCACTTCCCCTTTTAAAAACATTTTGATTGGGACGTATCAGAAATTTCTGAGACATGCTCTCCACTTAAAATCGACCTAGCCGCTCTTCGGGGCTAAGCCGCTTAAATGAGTGCCGCTGTCTCCGGGGTGACGGCGGACATTCCCGCCAGTTACAAAGACGGGGAACCCGCTTCGGTACAATGGCGTCTATTTCTCAACACCCTTGGGCTACGTCACCTTTGCCATCATGGGTTAAGGGCAACATGGATCACCCAAAGCGGCATTGCGGGGCATTCCTGAAAGCTTAGCCATGCGATTTGTGAACCATGCCAACCGACAGGTTCACGAAATTTACCAGAAGATAACCGCTACCGATTTAATGCCGATGCTCGATCAATTCTTGCTGGCGAAACCGAATGCGCTAGCGCTACCAGCTAGTGTTCATTCTAAGGAATGATTCTTACCGGCTGATTCGTGTCTATGGTTTTCTTTTCTTCCATTGCCTGTACTCGCTGCTCCAAAGCCGCGAGCTTAGCCTCCACGGCATCAGCTACTGGTATTGGTACCGTATGCAAGTAGTTCTCTAATTCTGTGACTCTTTGTTCGAGTTTTTCGATACGATCGTTTTCTGACATTGCTTTCTCCTTTCTCAAGCCGCGACCCAACATATAGGGTGCAACCCGCTAAACAAACGCAAGCTGCAGGTATAAATCAAGCCTGCGATCCAACGCTGGCGGTTGCCCGGCCTGGATCAATCGCAGGGAACATTAGCCGCCGCTTTATTCCCTAATCAGCCTACCGGGCAATGCTCCCCCAGACGCACCGCTGGCAACCTCGGTTTTAAAGGCCGCTAAAGCGTTTTCAATTTCCGTAATCTCAACGTCAGCCAAAGGAATATCACGCACCCGTTTGTCGTTATTGTGGGTGATGGTGGCGCTAAGCCGCCGCGCTCCTTCTTCAATCCTCCGCAGCAGTTCAAAAAGATGGCGATTCATCGCCCAAGCTTGAACATGTTCAGACTTAGTAAAGCCTAATTTGATCCACGTTTAGCCTGCGCGCTACAAACGTTCCGCATCAGCATACCAAAACGTTTGCGCTCCTTGGTCTCTCCGTTCTCATAGCGCGTAAAGCGCGACTGCTGCGGCGAAGAAAACAGCCGCAAGAGACCATTTAATGAACACTTCTCGGTCCAAATGTATTAGCCAGCCATCCAAGAGTGCGGAAAACAAAAGTGCCGCGATGCCAAGAATCAGAACCACCCACCAGGGATGCCGAAAGAGCATGATGATCGGCACGATCACGTTAGCCCAAGCGAGGGGGACCGTGCTTAACATAAAAGCGGCTCCGACCCTACCCCGGAACCACGACGGTAGAGCAGAGTAATTGCGAGCTGCAACATTGCGCGCGACATTGCTCTGAGCCGCCGAGATCCAGTCTGCGCCGACCAGCAGGACAAATAATTTCCAATTCCACATGCTAATTTAAAGAAATAAGCAAAAATGAGTTCCTCCGATCATTCAGATGAAGAGCTTACGATCAAGAAGCTAAGAGAAATAGGCGGAAACGAACTCGCTGAACACGCCGAGAAGACAATCAATAAACTTAGACAGATAGGCGCTCCCGATATCTCCGAGGATAAAGTTATAAGGACGATACTGAAGAAGCTGGGAGAAAGAAAAGCCAAGTAACTGTCACATGTTCCGACTTAGCAATGGCTAAATTTGTTCCGGCGCTTCTTGACTCCTTGCCGCATCACCGAAACCGTTCACTCTGAGGCGGAACATCAAACCGGATTCGGAGCCGGAAAAATATTGGGCGATTGTGCCGCTACGTAGCACCCTTAGATTCTCCTTACGTTATGATCGTCTTGGGCACCCGTAGTACAAACAGCGATTGGAGCGCTCGCCGCTATCGGTGGTGGCGCTGCTGTATCGTGGATTACTTGGCAGAGGGAACGTCAGTCGATAGCCAACGCCATTGCCGGGAGATACGAGCTTTTGTGGCTATATTGAAGTGGAGAAATGCTAGCGAACTGCTGCGAAAGGGCTACGAGTTCCCATATGAAGGCGGCGATTTTCCTGTCTTTGCGGCATACGTCGCCAAGATCGGCTTGCTACCCTCGGATATTGCCGGTGACGTGACCGAATTCTATGGTTACGCGGCTGGCATTTTCCAAGACTTTAAAACGCTTAATGCTAATCGGTTAAACGATCTTCAAAAACGCAAACCACAGGACAGTCTAGCTAACAACATAGACGGCATAATACCGAAAGCCGAGACCCTAATTTTGAAACTGCAAAAGGAAGCTGCACGGTCTTGGATGGAGTAACGGAGGCTTAGTCTCTCTCTTTTGAGAGGAAAGCATCCACCGCGGCCTGCTCCCGCTGCTGCATCATCTCAAGATATCCCAACATAAAGTCTATATCTACTTGAGATAGCCACTCAGGGCAGTTGGTCTCAGCTTCAACCGTATCCATCTCTAGCGCCCCTTCCGGCGCGCTGCCTTAGTGCGGCGTTCACTTTTCTTTTGGTTCACGTACTTCACTTGTTGCCATCACATCCGCGAGTAAGCTTTCCACTTCCAAATCGTACTGAACCCTCGGATCAACCGCGATTGGTTTATTCTGCCGCTTCATGTTCAGGGGAGCGGCTTTAGCGCCTTCACAAATTTCCTGGGGACTTGCTTTACTTTTCCCGGCGTTCTGATTTCCTTTAGCCTCTCCCGAGTCTGCGCAGTTAATAATCGCAGCTCGACCAGTAGCGCCTTTAGCGCTTCCTCAACCGGCGTTGTTACTTTCACTTTTATTCTTTTCATAAATTATCTAGTCTCCCCAGATATTCTGTTTGTCGTAAAATCTTAACCATTCCCTGATGGTGTCCTCATCCCAGTGTGCGGCTTTCGCTGGGGCTAAACTAATTATCAGACCTTTGGAGTAGCGACGAATATTGAACGGATCATTCATCCGTTCGAAGTAGTAAGCATACCGCGGGTTGGTGGCGGTATCGCTGTACCAAAGGACATTATCGTGGTTATCCAAGGGTAAACAGTCGGCGTCATCTCCCACTGAACTGCACCTTCGTGCTCGCAGTTTTCATTAGGGCAGATCTTTAGTCCATTCTTTGCTCTATTTTTTCCTCTTTCTTCGCTCCCATTTAGCCGCCTCGTGCAGTCCCGGCATTCATAATGCAAGCCATCCTTAACTGTTCTATCCTTATGAAAGTTAGTAACCGGCTGCGGCTTACCACCATGCTCGCAGTCTTTTTTACTGCAAATCTTCCGTCCATTTACCGCTCTTGGCATCCTACTTCTTTCCGAGATTCTGCAAGTGTTCAGCGATCTTACCGTGGATCGCAGATCTGAATAGCCGCAAAAAGGCACAAAAAGCACAAAAAATTCGGTTAAGGAACATCAAAACAATCGGTGTTTTAAGGTCTCCTTTTTTGTGTCTTTTCCTTTTTGCGGCTATTCCCGTTTGAATGCTGTGATCAATCTTTCTCGACCGAAACGTTGGTGGCCTTCACCAGCGCATAAACCGAATCGCCTACCTTCAACCCCAACTCGTTGACCGACCGTGTCGTGATGACCGCCGCAACCGGCCCAACCGTGGTGTCTAAGACCACTTCAGTCAGTACCTTATCTGACGTAATTTCCAGAATCGTACCCGGTATCCGGTTTCTAATGCTTTGACTCATGCCAGGACCGTGTGCGCGGTCAGGTTGAGGCGCAATCGAAAAATGGCTTGTCCCGTAGGGATGTATCGGGCCTGTCCCGAAGGGACGATAGGACTCAGCCCGGGGTTTCAACCCCGGGACTCTTGGCAAGAGCGGTCCGCCCTGAAGGGGCGGCAGACTTGGTGTTTCATAACAAAACACCGATGAAATTTGGAACGAACTATCTGCCGCCCTTTCAGGGCGGACTCATTATTCGGATTCATCCCGGGTTAAAACCCCGGGCTCAGTCCTGTAGTCCCTTCGGGATAAGTGGACCGACGCCGCCTCGCTCACACGCTCTTCAACAGACCTAACCGCATCAAGCTCTCTGCGGTGGCGATAACCGCTTCTTCATTAGAGCGCGGCGCCCAACCAAGTACACGCTTAGCTTTCTCGCTGCTCGCATTTTTGAATTTGCCGAGCTCCGGCAAGATCAGCCGGATGGCTGGATCTCGAAACGCAGCGATACGCACCACCCAATTGGGTAATTCTCCGGTTGGCACTCGTTTCGCAGGCTGACCTAAACGGTTTTTCAATACTTTGGCGATATCCACCATTCACATAAAATCGCCGGCTAGCGCAAGGAACCGTTCACCCTTGGCGGCAGGATTGGTCATCGCCCGAAGATGTAAATTAGCCACATCCCGTACATCGACCAACCCAAAACAGAGCCGGGGACAGCCGGGCATGGCGGCTTCCATCAGCCGCTGAACTAACAGGATCGAAGTCGAATAATCAGGGCCTAGCACCGGCCCAAATACACCGACCGGATTGATCACCGCCAACTCAAGGTTACCGCCTTCGTTTGCAATAAAATCCCAGGCTGCGCGTTCCGCTAACGCCTTCGATTTTACATAGGCGACCGCATCGCCATTGAGATTGGTCCAGTTCGTCTCGTTAAAAGGCGTTTCTTGCACTTCATGCCCGTAACCGATGGCCGCGAACGACGAGGTTAATACTACGCGTTTAACCCCGGCATCACGCGCAGCGCGCAGTACCCGTAAGGCGCCTTCGCGCGCCGGCACGATCAACTCATCTTCATGCTTCGGGACGCTGGCGGGTAGGGGAGATGCCACATGTAAAACGTATTCGCATCCCGTGACCGCCTCCGGCCAACCGTCATCCTTTTCAAGGTCAGCGGCGATGAATGACAACCGATCGCCCGGCTCAGCGCCTCCGACCTTTAGCATCGCGCGTACCTCCGTTTCCCGGTTCAAATTCCGGACCGTGGTACGTACCTCGTAACCCGCTGCCAACAGCTGCAGGATACAATGACACCCGATAAACCCGGATCCGCCGGTAACAAGGACTGTGCTCATGGTTTCTCGGCTCCTTAACCTTCATGCTGCCAATCCGCACGAGAATTAACGAGAACGCGTTTCGGTGAACTGGAGCGTTGCCTCGCTTGCGAGGCCGATCCGGTCGGAACCCGTGGAGCGTTGCCTCGCTTCCGCCTTCGCCAAGCCTACGGCGCGACAAGGTGCGAGGCCGATAGAGACACACCGCAGATAACGACGAGAACGTGTCTTACTATTTTTCTTTGCTCGCAGCGCTCCAGGGGTGGCGGCTCCTATCGGCCTCGCAAGCGAGGCAACGCTCCAGGGGGCCGCTCCACTATTTCGCCGGTGTCACCGGTTTCACTTGGCCGAACTCCGGATTCTTCCAAAGCTCGCTGTGATACTCGAGATAGCCAGCAGTCACTTCAGCGACTTGGCGACCGTAATACCGCTCCACCACATGTAGCGCTAGATCGATACCCGAGGTTAGTCCGCCCGCAGTTGCTACTTTTCCGTGCTCGACGAACCGTGTCCCGCTAACGAAATTGACGGCAGGATACCTCTTCTGCATCGCTTGCTGAAAGAGATGATGCGTGGTGGCGGTCTTCCCATCCAGCAAACCGTAGGCCGCCAGCATGGAAGCACCGGTACAAACCGACATGGTGACATCCGATTGAGCCGAGTTCGCTAATAACCACGCTTTCTGCGCCTCGGTACGGCCGCCTTGAGCGGGGATCACGATGACCTGCGGCCTCGGGGCGTTATCAAAAGTATAGTTTGGTACGATCGTCAAACCACCAGCGTCCACCGGCTTCAAAGAATCCGACACCGTGTATACCGTGAACGGCATTACCATGTCGTCCCCGTCGGATTCCTGCCATGGCTTACCTTTGGAAGTTAACATCGTGTCGCTGAATACTTCCCAGGGACCGGCAATATCCATCACGTCTGCTCCTTCGGAGATAATGAACGCAACGTTGATTGTTCCGTTCGCCGGTGGTTTCAATGCTTGAATCGCTGCAGCCGAACTGGCGGTCTGGCAGAATGCAGATTGATCAGTGAAATTGACTGCGCCGATAATAAAGGCGGCCCAAAACCCAGAATTGATCTTGCTCATAATTTTCTAGCCGAATCGCTTGCGTTGCTAAGAGACTATCGGGATAATGAAAAGTCCGAAATGACAGAGATCCGGCAGTTTAGGACATGTGCCACAGAAGGTCACAAAGAACACGAAGACGGAAAATAGGAAACAGAAGATTTTTTACAGAAGCTAACGAAGCAAACGAAGGTTTTTCGATGGCGTGCAAATGGCAAGCGCAGGTGCAGACCCGAACATCTTCGTTACCTTCGTTTCCTTCTGTAAAATTTCTGTCTTCGTGTCCTTTGTGATCTTCTGTGCTGATCCTGTTTCTCAGCCGGGTCCGAGTTTAAACGTGAACTCTCTATGCTGGCCAAACAGGTTCTAATTGTCGGCTATGATGGGATTACCTCGCTCGACTTATCGGGGCCTTTGGAAGCATTCAGCAGCGCCGTGGTCGATAATTCGAACGGCAAATCAGTGCCTGGTTACAAGGTCACGATCGCAGCTTTAGGCGCTAAGACTTTCCGGTCTGAATCAGGTTTGTGTATCACCGCTGGCTGTTCGCTGAGCTCGGTACGACAGGTGGATACGCTGCTGATCCCGGGTGGACGTGGTATCCGGGATCCATCCACAGGTGCAAAACTGGCCGGCTGGATCAGTAAACGAGTAGACCGGATCCGGCGGGTTGCTTCGATCTGTACCGGTGTTTACGGACTCGCGCCGACGGGATTACTAGACGGACGACGGGTTACCACCCACTGGAAATTTGCTACCGATCTGGCGGCGCGTTATCCGGCGCTCAAAGTTGATGCCAAGCCTCTCTATATCCGGGAAGACAAATTCTACACATCAGCCGGCGTTACGGCCGGGATCGATCTCTCCTTAGCCTTGATCGAGGAAGACTTTGGACCGCAGATAGCCTTAGCGGTGGCCAGAGATTTGGTGGTCTACATGAAACGGCCGGGTGGACAGGAACAGTTTTCTGAGCCGTTAAAGTTTCAAATGGCGTCCAGCAGCCGTTTCGCGGATTTACCCGCCTGGATATCAGGGCACTTAGACCAAGACCTCTCTGTCGAGGCGCTAGCTCAACGGATAAATCTTTGTCCGCGCCAATTCACGCGCCGGTTCAAAACGGAATTCAAGAGCAGCCCCGCTGCCTTTGTCCAGCGGCTGCGTCTCGACGAAGCTCGGAACCGGCTCGCTTCCGCAGATTGTAGCGTCGAAAGCGTTGCCGCCTCCGTCGGGTTTAACGATCCCGACAGTTTTCGTCGCGCCTTCGTGAAGTGTTTCGGTGTCCCTCCTCAACAATACCGGAGCCGCTTCGCCGCCGGCCCCTGAACAGAATTGTCACAGAAGATCACGAAGGACACGAGGAAACAGAAAAATCTCACGCAAAGCCGCAAAGGTTAAGAGGAACTGTGGTAAGGGAAGGGCCAAAGGAAGAGCAGCCAATCAGAGCCGCGAAGCGGTGAAAAGATTATAGCCTAGGCTGAGTCCTCGAGGCCTAGGTATGGAATACAAAATGCGCCTAGCGCTGAAGGCGCGACAGAACCACGGCGTCCGCGCTAGAACAACCGTTTAGCCCCACGGAACATCCGCAGCACAACTACCGACTCTATCGCGCCTTCAGCGCTAGAGACGTTTTAACCGGATACCTAGGGCTCGCAGACTCACCCTAGGCTATGAATATTCCAGTGCTTCGCACCTCTACTAGGCTACGCATTGTTTCTAGATCTCCGTCTGTCTGCCTCGGTCTTGTCTTTCCTTTGCGCCTTTGCGGCTTTGCGTGAGATTTTCCGCTGTCTTTGTGTCCTTTGTGATCTTCTGTTAAAGTTTTTGAGCTAACGCAGCCATGTACCTAACGGAATTTGATCGATCGCAGCGGTTAGTGAAAATCACCGTGGCCGCCGACGTGATCGTTGAGGAGTTGAAGTCCGCGGTTGAGAACCTGGTATCACTTCTGAGAGACGTTGAACCAGGGTTCAGGCTACTTGCCGATCTCAGTGCGCTCGTGTCCATGCCGACCACCGCAGCGCCGTATCTCGGTCAAATTATGGAGTTGTGCGCAGAGAAAGGGGTCGCCTTGGTCGTCAGATTGCTTCCTGCAGACCCCAGCAAAGACATCGGCTTGGCGATCATCAGCCAGTTCCATTATCCGCCTGACGTTCCCATCGTTACCTGCGCGACGATGGAAGAAGCCATGCGCCTCTTGAATGAAAAAAACTGACCCCGACAGACGGAATATTCACCACAAAGACACAAAGGACAGAAAATCTCACACAAAGCAGACTTCGCCCCATCTCCCCCTTTAGCTACGTCGGCCAAGGGCACTAAGACACTAAGAAACGGAAAATTTAACAGGAAGGCCGCAAAGATGGGGATCAAACAGACTCTGGTCCGGTGTGTTTTGTGTAGAGGCGTTCCCCGTTTGCTTTCGCTGGATCACGGCCCACAAATCGATACTGGTAGAGCGTCCTTCTGTGCATTGTAAGACGGGATCCCGATGGGCTGCTTCCCACCCCCAGATGGATACCTTCTAAGGAGGGGTACCTTGAAACGGGTGCGTAGCCACTCGAACGTTTCGTATCCGAGTCACGATTACGAATCTAGGGAAACGTATATAAGTATACGTCATAAATCCTCTCTCCTTCCCTCGAAGTATGCCCTGACTTCCGCGTGAAAGTTCGGCTTCCTGGAAAACCATTGCCATTCCCCCTCCGGTCCAGGGGCGATGTCCTCGGTTGGATCGAAGTCATGCCTCGCCAAAATCTCTAACCGCTCGACATATTTACGGTCTTCTCTTCGCCCATGACCGAGAATCGATACAAACGGCGTCGCGTCTATACAAAACACAAAGTGGTGATGTATGATTTTGGCCACAAAACCGTTTTCTCCGATGGACCGATCTGTGTTTTGTATAGACGCGACCCCCTGTTTCCTCTCTTCAACTGCCAGCTGGTTAATCGTGCTGAGTGTTTCGCTCATCTTGCCAAGAACAAGATTGTCAACTCTCGCCGCATGATTGGCTGACACGACCACCTTTGTCGTCAGTCATGTCCCCAAGCCACAGCCGAAGAGATAGCCGCAGAAATGCGATGTACGATCGCCTCACGCTCGCGGTAACCGAAGCTCTCACCACACTGCCGACCGCAGATCTCAATAGGTGGAATTTCCGAGCCGGATTATTTACCCAGTCGACCGCATCATTAACGGTGTCCTCGAGTCAGGGAAAAGCAGACCGCAAATAGGCCGGTTCTGCTTGTCTCTGCTGCTTTACCGGATCGTGGCGCGGCTCTTAGATCCGATCGACAAGAAGGATTGCGGAGAGAGTGACGGAGCGTATCAGCGCCGGATGGTGAAGAGGCTTGTAGAGGTCGCCACACGAACCAGCGCAACATCCCTTAGGGTATAGCGCCGTCACATTGTTTCCGCCAGCCAGAAATCATAGAGGACTGCCCAGTCCTTTGATATAGTTCTTCTCCTTCGTCGTTGTATCCGGTACAGGCCGAAATCAAGAATACCACTACGGTCAGGAGGAAAATCCGTGCGGATAGATTCTCCACTTTTAGAATGGGCTCCTAATCTGTTACGGCGCGGTTCTGAATACTATTGGCTACTTAGTCTGGACGCGCAACAAGACGAGAGAAACAGGGCTTCGATGAAGTCTTTGACTTCAAAACCCCAGCGCCTCCTAGCTCCTAATTCTTCTCCCCTGAGGTTACTCCTGCCCGAGGCGCGTGGATCTTTGTTCTAATCCAAGAAATCAAAGTCTTTTTTTCGAAATAGAACTCCTCCAAAGGGAATTTTGCGGGCTCGGACGTATATTTGCCCAAATACGCCGCATCGGTTGCTGAATCCGAGCCGCTCGCAATCACCCGGCCGCGCGGATCGGTGAGGGTATAATCGAAATACAATCTGATAGGCTCACGGCCATTATCATAAAATCGGACATGATTGGAAAGGTTGCGCCTGTAACGGCCTCCCAGATCGATATCCGTAAACCGAAAGGCCAACGTGCAACCAGGCGCCTGTTGAGCCACCGTTGGAGCGAGCGCCTCGGTCATATTTCGCGTGAACCATGCCGCACTGTCCCATTCATTCCGGTCTTGAACCCTAAAGTCCGTGAACCGTTCCGGATGAACAAAGGTCATGGCGACGTTGGACGAGGCAGCCACTGCGGAGGAAACCGCGCTGACCGCCAGCAGCATCCCAATGAGATGCCAAGGGAAATGCTTTTTCATAAAAAACTCCTCACCGATAAGACTCTGGGGGCGTACACTTATTCCACACTCTTAGATAATCTGCCACCCCTTAGCGGTTCGCGGTTCGCGGATCGCCGTTCACACAGCTCCCGGTTGGGGAGACTGACGAGGTAAGCATCCGCATGCGACTCCCAGAGAAACGGCCTACTCTACTCGGCGTCAACGGAAGATTTTCTCGACACGGACACCGCCACGGTTCGTCTTGTCGGAAATCGTGCTCATATTGCCTATTTCTCGACGCGATTGAAAACGTTGATCGATTGATCCCTGCGGCTCAGGGCATCGTCGGGATGACTTGGGGTGACGTGATTCCAGCCTGCCTTGTAGGCGTCGGGGAAGGTCGGAACGTAAACGACTCCGTTCTTCCTATCTTCTTCTTCGTTTTGGCGCTGCCGCACATCCTCATCACGTTTCGCTTTAACTTCCATGAGAACCGCTTCGACTAGCTCGTCTACTCGCTCCACCGGGATGTCCCCGCCTCTGTAGTCTCTCCAAAGTCGTCGAGCCGTAAAACTAACGGTAGGATAATCAACCTCCGGCGCGACCTTGTTAACGGCGTCGGCGATTATCGTGGAACTCCCCGGGTCGCTACGGTCGCTCTCGGCCTGCTAGGGAAACGTATATAAGTATACGTCATAAATCCTCTCTCCTTCCCTCGAAGTATGCCCTGACTTCCGCGTGAAAGTTCGGCTTCCTAGAAGACCATTGCCATTCCCCCTCCGGTCCAGGGGCGATGTCGTCGGTTGGATCGAAGTCATGCCTCGCCAAAATCTCTAACCGTTCGACATATTTACGGTCTTCTTTTCGCCCATGACCGAGCTGACGCACAGGCGTCGGAACGAAACCGACGTTGCCGCGAACGTCGTCGAAAAAAGATTTCGCCCACTTCCTCCAGGTTTTTCGAATCCGCGGTGGGAGACGCTGTACATGCCATTCCCAATACTCGTCGAGTGGACCGTATGCCGCTAAGCTCATGTAGGTGTCGGCACTTCCAAGGATAAACACGTCAAGCAAACCGTGGGTACGTAAGAGATCACGCGTTGCTGCCCACGCGAGTCCAGGCCACGTCCGCGACGTATCGAACTTGAACGGCGCTGGCTTACGCAACGCGATGTGCGCGGCTAGACCGTAGAGCTGCTGGATCTCGTTCCCATAATTGTCCTCCTGCGTAACGCGATCGAAGAGCTGGACAAGAGGATAGGAATCGAGCAGCCCTGACGCCTGCTCGTACCATCGCATGTTTGGAAATAAGACATCAGCGTCAATCCAAGCCACTTTTGTGTACTGAGGCGGCAATTGCTCCACTGCAAGGTTGATTAAACGTTCCTTATGCCACATGACATCTGAAGCATGAAAGCGGACAGTGTGGATGTTACTCGCCGACTCCAGGACGTGATGTTGCCCTGGGAACACTAGCTCTGCAACAAAGACTGGCAGATCATATGCTCTCATTTCATCCAGAAACATAAACAAGTTTCGCTCGCGGGACTTGTAATTGCATGGGTTGAAATAGGCTGTGAGTATAGCTAGATCGCCTGAGCTAAGCATAGTTGTTAGATCGCTTTAAACCAGAATAGCCTTTTCGCACCTGGTCACAAAGTTCTTTGACCAGCTTTTAAACTCGGCCGGACGGTGATACCAACGAGGTCGAGTCTATACAAAACACAAAGTGAGGATGTATCATATTGGCCAGAAAACCGTTTTCTCCGGTGAGTCGATCTGTGTTTTGTATAGACGCGACCCCTGCTTCCTTTCCCACCCGCTTAAGCCGGAGAGGGGCTGGTGTTAAAACTGGTTTGGTATCGGATGCCCGCTTAGTTTTCGAGCCGAGCGAGCAGCTCTTCTATGCTGAACCCCTCCGGTTCCTCCGGATCGGGCTGGCTGATTTCGATAGACATGCTAAGCAGTTCATCGGCGAACAGCCGAAAAGCCTTCCTGGCTGCCGCGGACTCGGCGGCCGGTGCCAATACGTCCGCAAGCTGGGACATCAGCCGGCAGCGATAGGCTAGTATTTGATGGCGAGTAGGGTTGTTCATTTCGTTCGTGCGGTTTTGAGGAAGATTCGAGCGATTCTGCGTTGCGCGTGCGAGACACGACGGCGCCTTAATTGATCCGGCTCAGATTTGAGCCCGTAGACGAAATCCCTCTCGGGATGACTTTTTGTCATAAACCAAACGCTTTCTTTATCTTGCCCGAGGTGCTGAGATTGCCGTCTCAGGCTCGATCGGTTGTTAATGTTTCAAGCGCCGAGTTTGGTACCGCTTGCTAGTATGGCGGGGACATTAGGGGAAAAGTGCTAGCAGTGCAAGCAAATTGCAAAACATGTTTATTTTGTGGTGTCAGGTGCCTAGGAAGACCGCGCATGGAGCGTCGCCGAGATCGCCACGATTTTGATTCCCTTCCTCCGCAGAAGGAGGTAAAACGCGCGTCTCCCGGAAGACACAAATGAAAGAACTGATATGACGGGATACAAAACGGGGTCGAGTCTACACAAAACACAAAGTGATGATGTATGATAACTGCCAGAAAACCGTTTTCTCCGGTGGGCCGATCTGGGTTTTGCACAGACGCGACCCTCTGTTTCCCTTTCCTTCGACCAAAGGAATATCACGTATCGGTTTATCGTTGTTATGAGTGATGATGCCGGCGAGCGGTCCAGCTGCGGCCCCGGCGAGTGTCGAGGCCGTGCCAAAGATCGCGAGCGAATCCGCTGAGCCTATCGGTATTAGGGAGTAAACAGCTTCCAGTGCCCCTCGGAGATGACTTCGACAGTGCCGTCGGGCACTTTGATGGCGGTCTGATCGTCGATCGCATACACCGGAACTGGTAGCCTCTCAGCCCATTTTTCTGCGTTAGCCGCGGAAGCGTCCGGGTGATCCTCGTGATCGAGGTGCGGAATCAACGCAAAGTCAACCAGTCCTGATCCTTGAGCCGTGACGAAGATCCTGCTGATTTCTCCATGGGGTGTATCGAACACGGTATCTTCCGACGTGAGCGCGCTACCGCTGCCGCTGGGCGGGTTACGGTAGGTCTCTCCGAAGGTGGAGCTCACCGCCATGCTCCCGGCGCTCACTCCCACATAGACCGACTCGCGCCGCAGCGACGGCAAGAGGTCTGCCAGTCCGGACTGCCGCATCCAGTGGCACAGATGCAAGACATCGCCGCCCCAAACCAGCAGGGCGTCAGCCTCCTCGACCGACGCGACCCAAACTTTTTTATCGATGCTGGGCAGCGCGGTTAGCTCCAGCACTCCCAAGGACTTCCAACCCAATTCGCACAAGGGGCTTTTGGCTTTTCCGCAGATCGCCTGCCATGCCATACCAGCACTGCGGGGGAAGGGGTATATCGCGGTGGGAATGAAGAGGGCGTTGGACTCGGCGATCGGTTTGCCTAGCAGGTCGACCAGCGCGTCGTGGATGCTCTGGTTGCTGATACCAGCGGAAGTGAGAAGAAGCCTCATGATACCTCTCCTATTCGCTAGTCTACCAACCTTGGTCAATCACGCATTAGTTATGGCCTGCTTCATAGGAGACAGCCGATAATTCCACTGCACCCGGATGCTGCTGCGGGGTTCGCAGTTAACGGTTGGCGGTTAACGGTGTGCAGCGCGCGGGACTTCGTTCTCGTCCTCGTCCTCGTCCTCGAATTTTGGTCTGGGGTTTGTTAGTTATTGAAGCTGTCAGTCCCAAAAGCGCCGGGGTTAATCCCGCCAGTATATAACCTCAACGTTGAAGTTATAACCCAACTTCGTTTTTGTTTTTTATCGACTGCACCAATCGATACGAACCGGGTGAACCATCGCATGATGGATACAACGGGGTCGAGTCTATACAAAACACAAAATGATGATGTATGATATTGTCCAGAAAACCGTTTTCTCCGGTGAGTCGATCTGTGTTTTGTATAGACGCGACCCCCTGTTTTATAAGCTGAGGAACTCAGCCGAATTGCTCTCTTGACCCGAAAGCTTTTTCCCGATGCAATGGCTTGTCGTTCTTTTCAGATTTCCAAAACCAAAACCAAGCCATGAAGACTAACATCAGGTTAAATGCCAGGCCGCTTTTCCGCGCCCTCTATGTCCTCCTATTTATGGGTACCGCGTTTTTGGCCATGCCAAGATCTGCCAGTGCACAGATTTATGTCAGCGAATACACCGCAGGGGTCGTGGGTGAATATGACGAGAAAACCGGAGAGGTTATCAATGCCAGCTTCATCACGGGGCTGAGTGGGCCGAATCAAATCATCCTGAAGGGCGACGACCTATTAATTGCGGAAATAGGCGGGGTGGTGGGCAAATACAATGCAAAAACAGGTGCAGCCATTAGTCAGAGCTTTATCACGGGCTCGAATTTCGTGCCCGTTGACCTTGCCCTGTCGGGCGAGGACCTCTTCGTCGCGAGCGCAGGAGATGGCACGGTCGGCAAATACAACGTTAACACGGGAAAGGCAATTAAGCTTGGTGTGATCACGGGCCTGCCTACGGGGCAGGGAGGAAATGTTGTTTTCGGGCTCGGGGTGTTGGGTGCCGATCTTTTTGTGATGAATACGGATGCTAACGCGGTTATCAAATTTAACGCCAGGACGGGAAAAGCAATTGGGAGCCCGCTTGAGGTGGCAGAACCGTACGGTATCGCGCTTCATGGCGGCAAAATATTCGTGAGTAGCGCAATCTCAGGTACGATTGCTGAATACACAGATACAGGAAAACTAGTTAACGCTACTTTTGTTACGGGACTGAATAGGCCGTTCCTAATCGCGATACTCGGCGAAACCCTGTTCGTGGCGGACAGCGGCTTGGGTGCGGTTGGCAAATATAATGCCAAAACGGGAGCAGTAATAAACGCTGGCTTTGTCTCGGGACTAACCGACCCTGTTGGAATCGCAGTTAAGGCTCAAAGCAAATAGCGCGCAACAACGACCGTTTGACTGCCGGGCAAAACCGGACCGATTTCCCGCGCCGACTTTTGCCAGCAACTCCTGCAGGAGCTGCTAATATTTCTTCGTATTCGGGTGTTCTGATCCCAAGACCTTGCGGGCGCCGTCGATTGCGTAGCGCGCGAAATCCGTTGCGTCACTCGATCTGACCACGGCTATCGGGTTGCTGATCAGAGCGCCGGGAGTAATCTAAAAATATATGGCGCTCATATTTGAAGTCGACCACCAAGGCCATCCCCGCCCAAAGATACAATGCGACACGTGTGGCGGAGTCATTAAGGATCACAGCCACGGTGTCGCGCTGCTGGATACTTCCAGTAATAAGCCGGGTACAATATTAGAACCGATTTTTCGCTGCGCGCAATGCGAGGAAAAAGCAGAAGTGACCGGCCGTTCTCAAGATACGATGCCGATCGATCAGTTCTTGCTGTATCTTCTCAACAATATTCAGCTTACGCCAAATGCTCTGGAACAAGCCGGGCGAACGATGAGAGACGCAACCAAATACTAACGCGCGCAGCGGACTGAAGGCTAGGAGTCAGGAGCCAGGATCCAGGAGCTAGAAGGAAGGGGACGTTTGTCGGCTAGGCTTGCGGTTCCTTTTAGCCAAACTGTGGAAGGATCGATACAAACGGGGTCGAGTCTATACAAAACACAAAGTGACGATATATATGTTGGCCAGAAAACCGCTTTCTCCGGTGAGTCGATTTGTGTTTTGTATAGACTCGACCCCCTGTTTTCTAAGCCCTTCGTAGCGGCCTCGACTATGCGCCACAGTGTGCCGAGGAGGCTTCTCACTCGCTGTCTGCGGACACCCCAGCTTTGTCAGTTGACCCGGTTAGGCGATAGTCCTAGGAACTTCCCGCCTCAGAACGTCGGACCCGTCAGTCTTGAATGAGCACCCATGCAGCCTCCTTCACATGGTCACCCAGATAAAGCCAGGTCTTGCCAGTGGCACTGTCAATTTTCAAGAGCAACGGGACTAACGTACTGTGACCGCCCTCTTCAAGCAGGACTTGACTTTGAAGAAGCTGGTATCTTCCTGATACTTCTCCCTCGCCAGCAAGCGCCACGCTTGCAGTGAAATTGAGGGCAACAAGGATTGGTAAAATCAATGTTTTCATACATAGAGGGTCTTACCATTTGCTTGTCGCAAAAAGCAATACATTCGGCTAGCCATTATAGGTCGTTGCCTAAGGAGTAGTGCGCCGTTAAGCCTGGTAACGTCGGCATAGGTTCTCCTCGCGGCCGGTGCGCTCTTTTCAATCCATTAGGGGCAGCTTCGCCAGACCGCTTCCGACTCTCACCGCCCAGAATAACTATCGTAGCAGCCTCGGTTATGCTCAACAGCGTACCGTAGAGGCTTTACACTCGCCGCCTGCAAATGTCCCGCCTTGGTTAGTTCAGATACTCTGTGAGGCGAAAGTCCGAGAACGCTTGCGACGCCTGCGCGATCGGTGATAGTATCGCCATTCGCTTCGTCAATAGCCATCCATTCGCGAGCGTCGGCGCCGACTTCAAAACACAGATTTGACCGGATCGCTCATTTTCTCGGGTGATGATGTCAGTATTCAAGCACCGACTGAAATTCGATTTCCTCCGGTCCTACCTTCGCCATGCTACTACCCGGCGGTGACAACCAGCGGAAATTCACCGGAAAGGTTGACAGAACTCCGAACGGTAATGAGCAGCGATAAGCTAACCACGATTCAATCAGCGTCAGATCAAACCGGCGTAGACTCCCGCAAACTAGCACAGGCTCTTTTAGCGGCAGGAGAACAACCTGCGGCTACGCTGCTGGTTCAGCCGAAAGGTGAGAAGCCTTTGTTTCACGCCGAGAGAGTGGCTCAACTGGCAGCATTGTTAATGGAATCGCTTAAGCGCAACAGCTAACAAAACGAAGAAACCAAATGATTGAAGAGACTACACAAGCAGGTTCCCCGGCATTACAAGTTCAGAAGGCCTTTGACCCTTCGGCACCGACTACGGTTCACACTTACGACACCGGCGGCAATCTCGTCTCAACGCGTGACATCCCGAACGAGCGTCCTCTACCACAACGCATCGCTAGACCGGCACTCGCTACCCTCAAGGCGCTAAAGCTAGGTCTAACCAATATCGGCAACGCTGTTGACGAAGCGCGCGAGAAATTTCAAGCCGACAATTCAAGCTTGTCCGACTACTAGCGACCGAAGAGCAGACGCAGCTGAGATCAGAAATCGCAGACCTGAAAGCCCAGCTGGCCGAGAAGACCGCCCGCCTAGACGAGCTCACCAGCAAACCAAGTCCACGGGACGCTTTTTATTCGACCATCAGAGACGAAGAAAACGCGGTCGTGTCCATTGCTCGTCAGCTAGTCGAGCGATTAAGCGCAGACGCAGCCCAAAAAGTGTTTGGCATTAGCCTTAGCCAGCTTTCACCAGGGTCAAAGCGCGATGTCCAGCTTCGCTTCCTTAATTCTCTGGGCCGCTACCTAGATAACGGTGGCAGCTACACTGTTCTAAGCCGCAACTATCTCGCTACGGTGGATGTGATCGACAAGCGAGCTGAGAAGCTGCTTAAGGACGTCAACGATATTTTAGACCTTGATTTTCTTACGGAAAGCTAACCATGCCAGAAAACATTCTCGATAAAGCACTTCGTCTAGCAAAAGAACGCCGAGGTCACACCACCAAAGCCGAAGCTAAACCGGAAGAAAAGACCGGACACAGCTACAGCATGTCGTGTCCCGGCTGCAATGCCAAGATTACCTTTGCGGATGAAGACCTCGAGCTTTGGAGAACAGACGACGAGACATCAAGCACCAGTGGAGATACCGACGAATCCCTCGATGGGGATGGAGACGATGACGACGGCAGCGAAGAGCTCGATTCTGACGCAAAGTCTAAGCTGGTTGCCCGCATCATAGCACGAAAGAGCAAACGCTAACAATTTCAGTGTCGCGGGCATAGTGCCGGAAGTAATGAGTCCGGACGAAGGTGTCATTTCCTTTCTTTAAACACGGAGGCACACTTTTTTTAACTTTCGAGGTAGTAATTCCATAAGTGCAGCAAGGCCGAGGGTAAAACCTCGGCTTTTCTGTTTGTAGGCGCTCACACCACGCCAGGAGCTACCAGCAGCACGGACAACGGAAGAATTGCGGCAAAGTGTGTGCATCGCGGCCAGCGCGCTACGGATGGCAATCCTAACGCATTGTTCCGGCATCATGTTCACTTTAGTGAACGTGGAGAATTGCGGCTAACGGGCCCGAAGCAATCACACCACGACCGGAGGCTCGGCCAGCGTGTTACCCATCCTGGTGTGGATCGCCCCTCCACCTCATCCGTCACGCACTCTCGCCCGATGCTCGAGCGGACATCCCTATTACATACCGATGGAGGCCACCAGCTTACCCTACCCGTGCCGTATACTTTTACGGGTCCTCCGGCAGCCCATTCGCCAGCGGAGGCTGTTAGAGCACAAAGCTGGCCTAAATAGTGATTTTTGCGATTTTCAACTTCCACTTCCACTCGACCCGTAAATGGGATTTTGGCTCTGACCCATCTCCCTCGGAGAATTGAACCACTCGGTTCATTATCTCCAATCTCCTCAAATGGAAGTGACGGGCTTAGGTGACTTCGCTTCCCCAGAAAAGGAACTCGCTATGCAAATAACTAGAATACAACTAGCCAAAGAACTCAAATGCACAACCAAGTGGATCGACGAATGCCGGAAGTCTGGCCGTCTCCCTGAATACGAGCCGGGCACGAAAATCTTCGACCGCGCTAAGGCCCTCGCAGCTTGGCAGGAGTGGCAAGATGAGATCGCCCAGAACGACGAGGCGGGAGAAGCATCCGACGAGCTCCTGGCGTCACTACTCCGCCGGTGGAAAGGACGCGTCGAGCTCCTGCTCCAATCCAAGCTGGACCTGGAACGCAAGCTTATCTTCGCCACCGCATCCCGAGAGACGTACGACGATATTCGCGCTATCATCGCCACAGAGTTCGACAGGTTCGCGCAAGGCGCGTCAGACATGCTTGCCGGATGTAAGACCAAGCCCGAGATATCCAAGGCGCTGCAGCGCGAGGTGTTAATCTCTATCGAGCGTATACGCGAAGCGCACGCATCGGGCGATGGCGAGTCCGGACGCGCAGTGGACCTGAAGGACAACGCGACTCAATCAGATAATCCCGCGCTAGAGTTCAGGGATCGCATCGACGCCCAGAAGACTATTTACAACAACCTGGACGCTGACATCAAGGAGACGAAAGCCCAGGTAGTAAAAGGTGAGCTCCTGCAGTTCGACGACGTGGCGGAAATCTGCTGGGAGCGGATCTATGGCCTGAAGACCGAGTTCACCGCGCTGCCCGGGAATCTGCCAGGATTGCTTTTAGGACACGACCACCCCACTCAGCTCCAGAGGATCAAAGACAAGGTGGCTAACTTGATGGAACGGCACTTCCTTCCATTCGAGGTTAAAGACTTCCAGTCATCCGAGGTCATCGCCCAGTATCGCATTGAGGCGCAGGACAAGAAGGAGCAGGCAAAATGAGCGAGTCAATTATCCGCAGCACCGAGGAGGTGCTTAAGCTCTCTCGAGGCGACGCTTGGTCCAATACGCGACAGTCTGCTCCGGTAATTCGTAGCCGCCGAATGCTTGCGTAAGTGGTTTTAGGGCATCGCCTACGTATCCGATCAATTGGTCCTGCGACGCGTCCATCGGCACACGAACCTTGCTCTCACGCTCATTGTCAGTGGCCTGGGAGGCAGAAAAGAAGTCGAGCTCCGGCGCGGCCCAGTTGCCAAATATTCGGCCCTCCAAAAGTGACCACCACGGAAAGCCTGGGACGGCTCGGGTTGCTCAAGCAAAGGTAAAGAGACCACGCCTAACAGATTGGCAGATCCCATACCAGCGCCTAAGAAAGCCGGATTATTGGATCTGAATCACCGTGACGGTGTTGGCTAGTCCGTCAGTCACATACGCACGGGCGCCATTTGGAGCAATCGCCACATCATAGGCGCCGTAGGCACAGGTAACCCCGTCTGCTCTCCGTGTGTTCGTTTTGGTATCGAAAAGGGTGACAGCAGAAGGGGTATTTTTGGGGATATAAAGGTATGGAGCATTGGGAAGTAATGCGGGGCGGTCGCCGGCCTCTGCACTGAAATGGACCCTCTTGATCACATTATCGGTCGCCGTGTTGATTATTAAAAGCAGCCCCGTCAGCTCGTTGTAACCCACGTTCACCAAAACATACGCCCTTTGTCCTTTCATTGCCATGCCAGCGGACTCCTCAATATAGCGAGGTGACTCCGGAATCGTCGCCGTCACACTCCCGGTAGCCGTACTAACAACCGAGATAATCCCAATCGGACCCGTTGCGTACACTTTATTCCCGTCGGGCGTAAACGCGAGTCGTTCGCATCCGTCCGGCACCGTGACAGAACCCAGTACTTGATTGTTGGCGGTGTCGATCCGATCGATGTTACCGGTAGTCCCCATGCCGGGCGGCGCTTGACAGCCGACCCAAAGCTGGGTCCCATCGGGCGACAGGTCAATTCCTAGTGGATAAGGACTTATTCCCGTGATGGTTTGTATGCTGTTGCCGTTGGTCAAGTCGATAACCGTGACGGCGCCGGGACTGGTAAATTGTGAGACGTACAATGTGCTGCCATCAGAGCTTATCGCCAAATCGTATGGGGCTGTCCCTACCAAGATGGATTTTTTTTTCGTGTTCGTCTGTGCGTCGATAACCGAGACCGTATTGCTCGAAAAGTTGGCCACATAGACGGAATTGCTGTCAGGAGAAACCACCACCCCCACCGGTGACTTCCCAACCTTGACGTTAGCGATCACAGTATTCACTGGCAAGGTGTTGGGAGCCTGCACTTCCTGACTCCGGGCAACGGATGCTGCGACGCTGACGATGATAACCAGTAGTGAGAAAGCAGGAACTGATCTGCAGGCATTCACTCTCACGAAGCTGGCATTCTTATCTTGGTTCATATCTCAACCTCTCTATCACGGTCAGGAAGCCGCGATTATGGTTGCCGTGAGCATGGGAGTCAAGACTTACTGAGAGGATGAGTCGACCGTCGCCACGTTTTCGACGGATACGAAGCGCCTCGTGATGTCGTCTGTGTAGACCGTGAACCAGTGCAGGTGGTCCCGACATACCGCCTACACGCTTGCGAGCGATCCTGAGGCATTGTGAAGCGTTCCGTAAAACGAAAAAGCGCCAGAACCGTCTGGCGTTTCGTTGCTTGGTGGTGGGACGTGTTTAACCGTGGCGTTGGACTTATTTCTCCAGCGATTCTGACTCAACCCACAACTCGGCATTTCTGCCCTTGAGCCTGATGCCGTCCAGGCCGTTGAAAAGGTCTACGTCAACTAGAAACACGGTCAGAGTCTTGTTAGTTTCTGTAATCTTTCCGTCTGCCATCAACTCACCGAACGCAGCTTCATCTTTTTCGACGAGATCCCGAACTGCCTGTTTCATAGCTTCCTTGGAAGTAGCCACGAGAGACTTGGCTTTCAGCGTGCGCTCTCCGGCGAAGGCCGAACCGGCGACGGTTGCGGAAATGATGATGGTCAGTAGTGATTTAATCATGGGTTGGTTGGTCAGTGTGTGGCTATCAGATCTAGGCAATTTGGGCAATCAAGTGCTTTAACGTCAGAAACGTCTCGGCTCATCGAAAATCGACGCTCTAGGATTGACCAGGAGCGATCGCAAGAGGTGGGGCGGTATCCTGCCCCCCCTGAAAAGCAAGAAGGCCGGATGTTTGCCCATCCGGTCTCATGTTGCTTGGTCATGTCTTTGCTTTACGGTTTGGTAACCACCTAAATTCTGGATCCTCCTACTGACTCGCGAACCGCGATGTTCTCCATCTTCTTTCGGGCGCCAGATTCAGACATAGACAAGCATTGCGCGACTCCGACGGCTGATGGTGATTCTGTTGTGTTAGCCAGGGCCGCTTTCACCATCAGAAGGGCTAGAGCTCCGGTTCCTCCTATCATCGTCCTTGCCTGCTCGTACACGTCGCCTTGTCCAACGGCGAGATCTTTCAGCATTTCGTAGGTAGTCATAAGCAAATCCTAAATTTGTGACCGGATCCCGAGTTGCTTTGTCGGTCCCGGTCTTTGTTTCTATTTACGGCTTTGCTTATTGGTTGCTGGCGAGAGAATAGCAGAAGCGGAAGGGAGCGCAAGCGATAATAACACTAAGAAAGTGTGTATTCGAATCTATTGCTTCTTCCTGTTTTTTATTGCGTGGGTAGCTGTTGGGGCTTGAGCTGATGACAGAGCCCGGGACTCTTGGGAGCTTTGCGCGGTCATCCTTTCCACCTCTTCTGGATGTGACGCGTGCCAATGGTCTTTGGGATTCCACCGGATGCTTTCCTCAATGTCCAATAACCAGGCAAGCAAGATTTGGCGCTGTTCTGGACCGAAGTAAGTGGTGACTTCGGTTGCTATTCCGTACACCGGTTCTTCTTTTGCGCCGCAGTATTCAGCCAGCCGACGAAAGGCACGTTCAATATCCATCCCGGCAACCGGTTGATTGCGTTTTTCTTCGTTCACCTTTAGGCGAAAGAGTCGATATTCGAGTTCCCTAAGTTTCTCAGCCTTGACCTTTTTAAACTCTCTAGGGCGCTGGTAAATACTTGGAAGGGGAAGTCGTTTCAAGGTGGATGGATCACTCAAATCCCATCGTTCGACCTGTTCCTTCTGCAGCACGAGCGGGTAGCAACGATGGCAGTAACCTCTGCGGTAGACGTCGCAGCGGTTCGTCTTGCAGTTGGCGCACAGTTTTGGGGGCTTGCTCATGGCTGACTACCAATCACCGACTTGTCTCCGAACGCTCTCAGCCATCATGCAAGTGGCTAACTGTGTTTCGAGTTTGGAGCGGAAGGTTGGGATTTTAGGGATATGCTGAAGCTCCTCGTCCGAAATCTCCGACCAATTTCCTGTCAGGGCGGCGCGATACAGCAGACTCGCTCGCTCGCGGCTTAATCCGGTGCACCTTTCCACCTTCCCGATGGCCACTTTGAGTGTGATGGCTCCCGCCACACAATAACTGACTAAGAACAGCAGAAGCGCAACCCACCAGGGAACAAAAAGAAGCGATACGGCTGAGATAACGAGAAGACACAGAGCTAGTGCGTTCTGATGCCGCATGTCAAAAATCTGATTTTCTGGCTCCCGTTATATCACTTCGCTTGCCTGAAGCCAAGCCTGACTCCGTCGTATGTGTGCGCTTGAACACAGCCAAGAAATCGCCTAAGATTCCTCCAAGCGTTTTTCATAATGAACCAACAAGAGGTTTACGAAGTCACAGTCTACAGCGGAACCCCGGCGCAAGGAGCACCAACCGGAGTCGTAGTGATCCAGTTCGGGCAAGCCGAGCTACAGATGATGAGTGGTCGCGGGCAAGATCCCGAGATTCAGGCTCGTAAGATCGCGAAAAGCTTGGCACTTGGTCCTGGCGCACATGTGAACGGTGGAACGCGAATTAGAAACGCCGTTGTGGACGTTGACGCGCTCGGACAACCTACCGCTTACCCGGATGATGCAGGTACGCGGGCCTGGGTGAGGACAAGCCTTCAGAATGTCTAATCCTTTATTCACCGTAAGGAAATTGGGCGAGATGGAGCTTCGCGGGAAGTTCTACAGTACTGATCCGTCCGAGCTATCCATTGCCGAAAAGCATCAGATCTGCCAGCGTCTTGGCTTTTACCTGGAAGACGGCATTCTCTTTGAACCTACCGCTTTTTCCTGTGGCGAGCTGATCATCGGAAGAGGTCCAGACATCACAACCGAAAGCGGGCGGAGGTTTTGGGTCTACGGACCAGACGAACGACTCCCGGCGTGAATACTTGTGGGAATTTGCAGCAGCTTCAGCAGATTCCGACATTCTCCTCTGGGCATTTTCGCCCTTTGGAGACGACTGCCTAAAACTTCACCTTCTCGGCCATGCGTTGGCTGTGTTCGTCCCGGAGATGCCCGTAAGTCTTCATCGCCAGGACTCCACCATCTTGATGCCCGAGCCAACGGCTTACGGTGGGAATATCGATCCCGGCCTCAATACATCGGGTAGCGAATAGGTGCCGCAGGTCATGATGCGTGATACGCGTTGCTCCAGCACGCGTGCAGGCCGCTGTGAGAGACTTTTCACACTCCGCCACAGCCAACACTCGATCTTCCGCGAGACGCTGCTTATTTCGAACGCCACGAGGCTTGGCTTGCATTCTTGCGAGCAAGTCGCGCATCGCGGGCAGTAAAGGAACGTTGCGAGGTTTTCCGCTCTTGGTTTCCAGTATGCGAATATATCCCTGGTCCTCGTTGATATCTGCCCACCGGACCTTCCCAGCTTCCTGCAACCGGCAACCGGAGTACGTCAGGAACTCAACCATATCGGCGCAGCCCATCGATAGAGCTCCTTCTGCATCCCGGATCTCTTGCACGATGCGCTTGAACTCCGATTCAGAGGGTAAGACCAGATGCTTAGGGCGCGGCGTGACTTTTTGAATCGCTAGCGCAGGGTTGTGTACAGCCAGGCCGAACTTGATGCAGATTGCGAAGATTTGGCGCAGAGTGTCGACGGTATTGTTGTAGCGAGTGGAGGAATACGACTTGGCTAGCTTGGCGGCCCATGTCTGGCATTGAGCATCCGAGATTGCGGAAAGCTTGCTTTTCTCAAGGTCTGGCCAGGTCTTCTTAATGACAGCCACCAACTGCTTGCGATAGAGGATGCTGGCTGGTTTAGATTCGACATTGTCGGCAAGCTGGCGCTCATATTCGGCTATCGCGTGCCGGATCTCTCCCTTGCCTCCTGTGAGAGCTGCAGCGGTACGTTTCGACCGACCGGCGGCTGCTAGTTCCTTCGCGAGACGAAGCTTGGCCACCGTGAAGACATCGGTCTTTAGGGAGCGCCAGACTTCTTTGCCTTGCACGTAGGCTCGGGAGTAATATCGTCCCGAATCTCGGTTGCGGTACATATGCTGAACACTGGTAGAGATCCACTTAGGCGTTTGGGGCGTTTCGCTCATGGCGCACCCATCTTGCCAAGCCAAAGCGTAGAAAGCAACCGTAGAAAAACGGGCCTATAGCTCAGCGGTTAGAGCAGGGGACTCATAATCCCTTGGTCCCAGGTTCGAATCCTGGTGGGCCCATTGTTTAAGACCGTGAAAGGTGAAAAGTGAGAGGTGAAAGGTAAAGGGACGAGCGCGTTCGTTGAAAGAGGCGAAGAACTGAGCGTCAACATTATCCGAGCGCTTTCAGGCTCGCTCCCGGCGTGTCCGACGTAGCCTCCCGGAAGTTATAACGATGGGGGAAGTCTGGTGTTCTCGCGCGGCCGGATACGATCGTGTTGAATTGCTTGTGACACGTGTCAAACAGTTCAAAGATCCAGAAAAGCTTCTGGACGGAGTTTGAAACGGTCTGCGAGCTTCTTGGCATGATCGACCGTAATCTTGCGTTCGTCCTTCAGGATGCGAGCCGCAACGGAGTGATCAACCTCGAGGATTTTGCCCAGCTCGCGGGTCGTAATCTTGTTCTCTTCAACTAGGTAGTTGAGTAATTCAAGAGGGCTTGACTTCTCGTCATGCTTACGGCTTTTGGCCCGGTTTTCGTATTCATCGAGCAGATCACCCAGCAGCTCTAGGTAATCCAGCTGCGCGTCGTTCTCCGCCCGAAGTGAAATCCAGTCGGCAACCTCCGTAGCGTTCTCTAGCTCCAAAGCATCACGAATCTTGCGTGGGGGATAAAGCCGGACCAGCTCTGCGTAGCTCTCTGGCGCTTCGGCTGGGAGGCTAAAGCGAGTGGCTTTCATGGGTCGTTTCTCCAGTCTTCTTTACTGTACTCTGCGTGGGTTAGAAACTTTCGAGTGTAAACGATTCCTCGATTGTAGTGAACGGCCGTAATTAGTCGGAACGAGCCGCCAAGAATATTCGAGCACGAGCACGATTTTGATGCGCCTGGTGAGCATCTTCAACCCGCTACGCCGGTGCAATTCGCAGCAGGCGCAATACTGCAACACTCCGCCACCCCAACCCCAAATTCGAGGACGACGACGACGACGAGAACGAGAACGACGACGAAGCGCCTGGTGAGCTATGTCGGACAGGTTGGTGGAAAGGCGTGGCTCGAGTATATAATCGATCCATGGCCAACGAAGCTCTGAAGCAGGTCATCGCCGAGTACTATCGCGACTTTAGCACGCTGAATGTCCAGGCGATTTTGCCGTACTTCAACGAGCCTTCGCTGCTCGTCGGCCCGCAGGGAGTGATCCCGATACCTGATCACGCCGCGCTCGTGGCGGTTTTTGGGCCGGTGATGGAAGGTCTGCGAGCCAAAGGATTTGGCCGGAGCGAACTCGAACTTGGTTACATTACGTCGCTCAGTTCATCCGCTGCCTTAATTGGTGGAGTGGCGGTGCGGTACCAGACCGATGGCCAGCAAATGGAGCGTGTCGGTATAACCTACGTGCTCCACAAAACGGCGAGCGGCTGGAAATTCGCCACGGTTATCCTTCACGATCCAGTCGCGCAGACGGTGAGAGGTGAGAAGTGAAAGGCCCGCCATGAGCAAGCTTAGAGCGCGTCGAATGGTGAAAAGCCCTCGGGCAAGCGGGCCCGCGTCGAACCGGCCTGCCCGCTCTAAGAAAGCATACGGCACGTCCAAGGGGTGACCGCAGAAGACCGCAGAATCTCTTACTTCGTTTGCTTCGTTAGCCTCTGTAAAAAGTCTTCGATCGTAATCCGCCTTCGCAAGGCCTACGGCGCGACAGGTTCTGCGTAATCTGCGAATTATTACTCTCTGTGGTTTCCTAAGCCGGAGCGTATTGATCGAACTTCGGGGTATCGGGGCTTAGGCGATCCCAGGGTTCAACGTCGGAAACGAACATGTCGACGGACTCCCGGAACCAGCTAGGGTCATCGAGGCTGCCGGCTAGGACCCCAACGAATGGCGAACCTTTTTCGGACTCTCCGCCCGTCATACGGCAACCGCACTCCGGGCAGAACCCGCGTTTGTGTTTGCCCCCGGCGATGCTTGCCGTGAAATGATAGCGAAGCTCACCTTTGGTCAGTTTGAATGCTTCGGCCGGGAATATAACCGCAGGGGCGTAAGGGCCGCCGGTGATGTGCTGGCAGTCGCGACAGTGGCACTTGATCATCATCACTGGCGGTGCGGCGCTTTCATAACGAATGTTTCCACAATAACAACCGCCGGTGACGGGCAGTGTAATGGGGGACGAACTCATCCGGCCCATATAAACTGGCTTGGGAAGAGCTTCTAGTGGTTTTGAGTGAGCGTGAAAGGTGAGAAGTGAGAGGTGATGAGTGAAAGGCCGGCGTTATTCCCGAATCGCCGGTGCCTGTCTCCATAGCCACACCGCTAATGCGCCGAAGCTTAGAAACACGATCGGGAAGTAGGCAGCGTAGTTCGCTCCACTGAGCCACGTCTGGCCTAAATATCCTTCCAGTATTCGGCCAGTACATTCGATGGCGGTTAACCCGAACCCTACGGCCACGATTAGGCTCAATTTGTCATCGCGGTCCCATATCGCGATGGCAAAGCAGACGGACGCAAGCAGGTGCGCACCAAGCAGCGCGAAATAAAGCGCTCCGACCGATTCATCCCAAACCTGAATTCGTCCGGCGATCTCCTGCTTGACCGTTTCAGAGGCAGCCGCCTGATATTGGACGGCCCAGTTCCGGCTCACCAGAAAGAGATCGATCGCCCTGATGCTTATCTCGGTTCCGACGAAACCGAATGCAAAACCGAGACCCAACACTGAAGCCGCAGGACGCAGATGATATCGCCGCAGAGCGACACCCGCATAGGCCGTCATGATCGGAATAAAGCTGAAACCCAGGAGAATCAGAACCTGACGAAATTGATCGAGCGGCATGAGTCGCTGCAAAATCTCTGCCTGTCCCGTCGCCGACGCATCGAGTCCCAGGTTGAAAGTGATCTCCTGAATGAGCTGAGCAACCACATAATAAATGCAACACACTGACCCGAGAGGATAGAACGTTCGAGAATGTGAAACTTGGCCATTCGGGTTCATTGGCGAGTGGGGGGAGGAGAAAACGTTTAATGCTGGCGGACGGATTCCAAGAATAAAGAGGTTGGCCCGCGAAGCCAACTTGGAATATGCCTGCATCCAACGATAAGTAAGCCTTACGGAGGGCTGTAACGGCTTTAAGCATAAATACCAGTAATCAACACTAATGTTGATTGGCAGTATTTATGATGTAATCTTCGTCAAATGTGGTCCGAACGTCAGGCCATCGAGCTATTTCATCTAGTTTTCGTCGCCCATCTGGGACGCCGAGTAGACAAAGCGCTGTTTGCCATCAAAGGCGGCTGCAACCTTCGCTTCTTCTGCCGCAGCATCCGGTACTCAGAGGACATCGACATCGACATCCGCACCATGGCAAAGGCGACTTTGGAGAACAACGTGAACACTCTCTTGCGATCCAGTCCCTTCGCCCAAACGCTCCGTACAACGCAGATCGAGGTCGATTACATCACCTCAGCTAAACAGACAGACACGACCCAACGCTGGAAAATTGGCATTCGTTTAGCGGGTGGTCTTGCGATCCCCACTAAGGTTGAGTTTTCCAGGCGTCGCCGGCTGGATGATGACATTCTCCTAGAGCCAGTGGATGCGGAAATAGTGCGCACCTATAAGCTGTTTCCGGTTTTGGCGCCGCACTATTCATTCGAGGCGGCTTTCCGCCAAACGATCCGGGCTCTTAGCGGCCGTACGGTTACTCAGGCCCGCGATGTCTTTGATCTGAAGCTGCTTCTAGATGGCGGCGCTGGTCAGGAGAAGCTTCCTAAGGATATCGTGAAGGAGCTTCCGCAAGCGATCGAAAATGCCATGAGTATCGGTTTCGACGAGTTCTCTGGCCAAGTCCGCGCCTACCTAACGGCCGACTATCAGGAGTACTACGGCTCGCGCGAAGTATGGGAGGCGATTCAGGACGGAGTTGTCCGCGCCCTGGAGGAACGCCGATCATGAATCAGATCGAAGCACTGCAAAAAATACAGCAACTTGGCGTAACGTCATTTGAGACTCGGGATATTTCTGCTTTGCTGCGTGTCACTCCCGCAAACGCCTCGGCCCTGCTCTCACGGCTTTCCCGCCGCGGTTTCGTGAGAAGACTGTCGCGGGGACGATGGTCCATCGGAGCACAATACAACCGCGAACTGCTCGCGGAACAGGTGGCGGCGCCTTGGCCAGCCTACGTCTCCCTGCAGTCGGCGCTGTTTCGACATGGGTTGATCGAACAAGTGCCTGACGTGCTCTTCGCCGTCACCCTGGGGCGCGCCCGGAGGGTGCGCACGCCGGTTGGCACGGTTTCGTTGCATCGGATGCCCCCGGCGCTCTTCGGTGGTTACGAAATGGCCGATGACGGGACAAAGCTCGCGATGGCTGAGAAAGCGCTTTTCGACCTGCTTTACCTCAGCCCTACACGGTCTCGGCTATTCGCCAGCCTGCCTGAAATAGAATTTCCCAAGGCTTTTGCTTGGTGTGAGGTCGCGGCTTGGACCAAAAAAATCGCTGGCCAAAGTCGTCGTGCATTTGTGGAGGAGAAACTGGCTTTCCTTGAAGCCAGGCCCTGAGCCCCGCTCCAACAAGATGCGATCAAACTGGAGGGTGTTGCTTTGGGTGCAGAATGACATTGGAGCGCAGCTAGGCACAAAGAATCTTGTAATATGTTCTTGTGAACACTATTCTCGCGCACCGTGTCAGAAAGCGAGATCAGAGCATTGAAAGGGGCGCTCGAACGATCGAAAGCGGCTCGGTTACGGGCGTGGTCGGTTTTGCAAGGATTACGTGACGCACTCCAAGCTGCCGGCGTAATCATCCCGCCATCGACGGAAAAGAGTTTTGCCCGGGAAGGTGAGTTCCTGGAACGGGCGTTGAAGAAAGCGTTGTTGGATCGGGAAGAAGCGCTTCGCGACCTGGCTAAGGCGGCACGTTGGGTCGACCGATCCGCTTTCGGACAACAATCTGATTTCGCGCAGGCCCATCAGGCGCTGTTGATCGCGCTAGAGAAAGCCGGCCGCTTTGTGTAACAGAAAAATCTCACACAAAGCCCTACCTTTTGCGTTCTTTGCGTTCTTCTTTGCAGCTATTTTCGCTCTTCGTTTTACCTTTGCGCCTTTGCGGCTTTGCGTGAGATTTTTATTTCTTGCGGTGCGTCCTGAGGCGGTGGCGTGACATTCCTCGTTGAGTGTGGTGTTGGGCTGGTACAAGCTATGAACAACGTTACCCATTAAACTCTATGAAACGCACCGCATCCGCAGTTTGGCAGGGGGATCTCAAGAAGGGGCACGGCGCCATCTCCACGCAGAGTGGCGTCCTGAACAAAACCCAATATTCGTTTTCGACGCGATTTGAAAACGGTATCGGCACGAACCCGGAAGAGCTGATCGCCGCGGGACATGCCGGATGTTTTACCATGGCGGTATCGGCTTTTTTGGGCGGCGCCGGATTCACCCCGGAAGAACTCTCGACCGAAGCGACGCTGACTTTGGAACAGGTCGACGGCAACTGGACCATTACCGCTGTTCATCTGGATTTGACCGGCCGGGTGCCCGGGATCGACGCGGCGAAGTTCGAAGAACTCGCCGACCAGGCGAAAGCCGGCTGCCCGGTTTCACGCGTGCTCAAAGCAGACATCACGTTGACAAAAAAGCTGGAAAGCTAAGGGAAGCGAATCGCAGATAGAACTTACCGCGAATAGACACGAATTTACGCGAACGTAGACTCGACGGAGCGTGCGTCGCTTTGTGGTGTAGACCATCAGCTCGATCGGAGGGGCGTTGCATTCGGGGTTTTAGCTCGAGGGTGGGTGGGCTCCTATAATCATTGCAGCTGTGGCGTTGGATCCACGCGACGCCCCGGTGCTCCAAGGCGTGTTGACCATTGAAAGACCCAATCTGGGACCCGTTCAATTTATGCGTGCGACGCGGTATGGCCGTTCCAACCCAATACGGTTATCGCGTTTCTCCCGGGGCGTCGCGTCTTAACAGGCGCAATACCCGGACCCGGGTTCTGGCGCCGGCATCCGCGCGAGCTAACAGCACGGAATGCAACGCCCCTCCGATCTCGGTGGTGGCTCGCCTGGAAATCAGGCAGCGCTCCACAAGTCGACCCTAGATTCACGAGGAGATTTCTATGCCGCGCCCAAGAATGCTGTTCTTCGATGTAAACGAGACCCTGCTCGATCTGAACGCGATGAAGACGGTTATCGGGGACGCTTTAGGGTCGCGCCCCGACTTATTGCCGTTGTGGTTCACGACCATGCTTCACTATTCGTTGGTTGTGACCCTGGCCGATCAATACAAAGACTTCGGCGAACTTGGCGTGGCGGCATTGCTCATGGTGGCGCGGAATCACGGGGTCACGCTTTCACCGGAAAAAGCCAGAGAAGCGGTATCCCTTATTCGATCCCTGCCGGCACATCCAGATGTTCGCCCAGCTTTGGAGGAGTTAAAAGGCGAAGGATTTCGTATGGCGACGTTGACCAATTCTTCCCAGGCGGCGGTAGATGCGCAGATGCAGAACGCAGGTCTGGCGGACCTGTTTGAAATGCGGTTGAGCGTGGAAGACGGGCAGCTGTTCAAGCCACACAGCCATGTCTATAGATGGGCGGCACGTAAGCTGGGGTTCGCACCTGAGGACTGTATGTTAGTTGCTGCCCACGGTTGGGATGTCGCCGGAGCGATCTGGGCGGGATGCCGGGCTGCGTTTATTTCCCGGCCCGGAGCCCAACTTTTCCCGTTAGCGCCAGTGCCGGAAATCGTGGAATCGGATCTGCGTTCGGCAGCAAAGCGGCTCATCGCCATGGAGAAATAACAGCCCTAAACCGCAGATAGAACTTGAACCGCGAATGGACGCGAATAGACACGAATAAATGACCAGACTCGCTAGCGGCCACACAACTCGCTAGGACAATAAGCGCCTTCCCGATGCCGCACGTCTGTGGCCCCTAGGGTCTTATAAGGTTCTTGCCTTTAATTCGTGTCTATTCGCGTCCATTCGCGGTTAACCTGGAATCAAGACGATCTTACCTACGTGTTCACCGCGCTCCATTCGTTCATGCGCTTTGGCCGCTTCCGCGAAGGTGAAAACTCGGTCGATCAATGGGCGGAAATGGGTGCGGCTAGATAAACGGGGCCAGAGTTGTCGACGCAGATCTTCTGCGATCACGCCTTTTTCGGCGGGCGTTCTCGGTCGCATATTCGAGGCGAGAATCGTGCCCCGTTTCTTAATTAGAGACGAAACCGAGAAAGTCGCCTCATCACCACCCTGGTTAGCGATTAGCGAGATGCGTCCGTTAATCGCGATACAATTAATGCCGCGCTGGACGTAATCGCCTCCAACGATATCGAGAACGACATTCACCCCGCGTTGATCGGTCAGGCGCAAGGTTTCAGTGACGAAATCTTGGGTTTTGTAGTTAATTGTCGAATGCGCGCCGATAGTAAGGCAAGCCTGACACTTTTCATCGCTGCCGGCAGTCGCGATCACCGTGGCTCCGAATTCACGAGCTAACATGATCGCGGTAGAACCGATCCCGCTGGTTCCGCCTTGAACCAGGATGGTTTCACCGGCCTGTAATCTGGCCCGGCGAAACACGTTTTCCCAAACCGTAAAGATGTTTTCCGGGAGAGTAGCGGCTTCTCGAGGCGACCAACCGGCGGGAATCGGTAACACCTGCGCGACTGGCGCAACACAGAACTCCGCGTATCCGCCGCTGGCTAACAAAGCGCAAACCTGGTCCCCAACTTTGTATTCGGCAACGCCGGGGCCGCAAGCCGCGATAGCGCCGGCAACTTCCAGCCCGGGCAGATCTGATGAGCTACCTGCCGGTGGGGGGTAATGGCCGCGCCGCTGTAAAACATCGGGGCGACTGACTCCAGCCGCTTCGACTCGGATCAGGACCTCGCCGTCTTTAGGAGTCGGAATTTCTCTTTGTCTCAGAGCGAGGACCTCCGGTGGTCCGAACCGGGTGATCTCAACCACATGCATGAGGTTTTCGGTGGTCATATTCTGAATGTCACGCAAAGACGGCGAAAGACCAGGAGTCAGGAGCTAGAATCTAGGAGCTAGGAGGGGGCGTGTCCCGATGCCTGGAGGGGAGCCGCTCACGCCCGTCCTAGGTTGAGCGCACGTTCTTTTAAACGCTGCGTTTGCCAGACCGAGCGTGCTTGCAGGCGGCTCCCGCGAACGGCCCCTGATGTCGCCACAACAAGTCGCGGGTTCGTTTGGTTCGAACGATCCAACACCGCCCGGGTAATTCACGCGAGGAGACGTTCCCGGGAGCCGCCTGTTGTACGACGTCACGTAGTGCCATGATTTTTCGCGCGATCATGCAAGCGGCTTGGCAGCGGTCAAGAGCGGCTCCCCTCCAGGCATTAGGAGACGCCTCCTAGGTCCTAGCTCCTCGCTCGGAACTCCTTGAACTCCTTGAACTCCTTGAACTTCTCTAATAGCTGTTCCGGAGTCGTTTTGAACAAAGGAAAACCATATGGCAATTGTGGCAGTTGTTTATTACAGCGGATTTGGTCATACGAAAATTCAGGCGGAAGCGGTCCACCGTGGAGCAGCCAGCGTGAACGGGATTGAAGCCAAGCTCTACACTACCGATGAAGCGACGATCAAGCTGGACGAGCTTGATCAGGCGGATGCGATCATTTTCGGTTCACCGACTTACATGGGCAGCATGTCGGCGGAAATGAAAAAATTCATCGAAGTGGCGGCTCAAAAATGGTTCACGCTAAGTTGGAAAGATAAGGTAGCGGGGGCGTTTACCAATTCGTCTTCGTTTTCGGGTGACAAACTGAATACGCTGATCGGGTTGGTAATCAATGCGATGCAGCATGGAATGATTTATGTCGGGACTGGCCTTTTGCCCGCGGCCAGTCATCCGGAATCGATGACTACCGTGCAGGGACCAGGTCCGGAAGTGCAGAATCGGGTGGGTTCGTTCGTAGGTCCGATGTCCGCGAGCTTTCAGGTTCAGGTGCCCGATGCTCCGCCTCCGGGCGATATCGCGACTGCTGAAAGCTACGGCGCCCGAGTTGCGGGGATCACGCTTCGGCTGAGAGGGTAAGGGGCGGCACCCTTTGACGCGATTTCTGCCCCGACGGGGCGGTAGATCGGTTTTGCGAAGGTAAATGGAGATGAAGAACGAAACGTGCATCACAAACATCTTCCGCCCTTACAGGGCGGGTCGTCGTGTGGACGTGTTCCTGGGGTTAAACCCCAGGCTGAGTCCTATTGCCCCTTTGGGGCAGAAAACGAATGCTCGGCGAGCCTCTTAATGTAGCGCTTATCGGTTAAAACTTGGGCTGAGTCGTTTTGTTGCCGCCCGGAACGCTTCGCGTAATCCGGGCCCGATCGCAACGCGCAGCGTTGCCGGCTGGGGATGCGTAATAGGACCGTTAGGGGGGATTATAACAACAGCGTACATATATGTGTTGAACAGATGATTAACATACCTTATTTATCTCTCCAGCCATGGCGCACCCAGGACTCACAGAACCGCCGTCTCACGGGAATTCGGCGCCGGTCCAGGAATCCGCCTACGCAAAACCTTCCTCCGTCGTGTCGCGACGCGGGACGATGGCCGACAAGCCGGCGCGACAGGCACTTGCTGTCGTCGATCGGATGAGCGGAAACGCAGCCGTACCCAAGAAGAAATTGCCCCGCCGGTTTGCTCGGATCCTGGCCGATTTCCCGCAAGCATCGTTGCAGCTCATTGCGTCGGGCGCGGCCGCTATTATCCCGATCTCCACGTTCGCGATGAGCCATACGGAATTGGCCGGTCTCGAACCGACCCGGGAAAGCATTCTCATGCATCTCCCGACTATCCTGCTGATTCTATGCGGACTGGCTTACTCAGCGCCAACCGTGGCAGAATGGGCATTTCTCTGGACTTTCTCTCGCGCTAAGGCTTGGGCGTTCACTCTTTTGTTAGAAGGAGTAATGACTCTTTCCCATGTGGCAGTCTTGCCGGTCGTCTGTCTCTGTTGGTTGGCCGGAATAAATTTGTTAGTGGCCAACGTAAAAAGCGAGAAACGGAAGTATAAGCTGGCGAAGTGAACGGTTCACCGTTCGCTGTTCGCTGTTCGCGGTTCACCGTTTGGGGTTTGTTGTTGGCCGTTAGCGGCGGACGGCGCGCCGGGCTTTGGAAAACCATGCGGCGGTGGCACACAAGGGACGAATGGGACACATGGGACTTATGGGTCCCGCTGCACCGGCTGTGAACCGCTAACAGCAAACTGCCAACCACTATCCATGAACTGCGAACGGTGAACAGCGAACGGTGAACGGTGAACCCTTAACCTATGAGATCCTCGATCCGGATCGGTAACTCGCGTACCCGGACGCCGGTAGCGTGATAAACGGCGGACGCGATTGCAGGGGCGACACCGGCAAGGCCGATTTCTCCGATCCCGCGGGCACCGAACGCGTTTAGGTGAGTATCCGGATAATCAAGGAAGACGACATCGATCTCCGGCGCATCCGCGTTGGTTGTGACCACGTAATCAGCGAGGTTGCTATTGATGGGGGCGCCATGGTTTTGATCGTCGTAAATCGTGTGCTCAAACAGCGCCATGCCGATACCCATCACCACTGCTCCCTCAATCTGGTTCCGACCGGTTCGCGGATTGATGATTCGCCCGGCATCGATCGCGGTCACGACTCGGCTGACGCGCAAGCGGGCAATCTCCGGTTGCCAAGTGATCTCGATGAATTGGGCTCCGAACGAATGGCTGGAGAGCTTAGGTTTAGTTAATCCCAGCAGGTCAGTAAAATCGCCTTGTGACCGGCCGTTCCCGGAAACGCTGTTAAGGTTTGCGGATTGGAGCACTTGTTCGTAAGGCACTCCATTCGCCGGGGACTGATCTTTTCGGTGAATCCTGCCATGGCTGAACACCAAGTCATCGGCTGATTGACCGGAGAATGGGCTGGCGGTGGTCGCTGCAAACTGAATTTTTTGGGTAGCCTTTTTGGCTGCTTCCAGGACTGCCGGAACTAATGAGGCGGTTACCATCGAGCCGCCGGAAAGAGGTCCGGTTGGTAAAGCCGAATCACCGAGCACAACCTCGATCTTATCGGGATCGATCCCAAGCGCTTCGCCCGCGATTTGGGCAAGCATGGTGTACGTACCGGTGCCGATATCCTGGGTGCCACAGGCGACCCGGACTGAGCCGTCCGCTTTCAAATCGATCGTAGCCTCGCAGTCTAGCCGGTTCGCGATCCAGGTCGCGGCGGCTACGCCCCAACCGAGAACCAGTCCATCTTTCCGCATGGATCCGACTCCTGGGGTTCTTTGATGCCAACCGAATTTTTCGGCGCCGACCGTGAGACACTCCTTCAAATGCCGGGATGTAAACGGCAGGTTGAGCCCCTCGTCAATCTGAGTGTCGTTCCGGAGCCGGAGCTCAACCGGATCGATATTCAGCTTTATGGCCAGCTCGTCCATCGCCGATTCCAGAGCGAAAAGGCCAGGGACAGCCCCGGGGCCCCGCATCGAGGTGGGTGTGCCGACGTTGAGGTGCACCGGTCCGTTGGTGGCTCTAAGATTCGGACAACGGTACAGATGCGGCGTGGCTTCACTGCAGCCTTCGTCGTAATCGTCTAGAATCGAGGAATGATTCAAAGAATCATGCTGGGTGGAAACGAGTTTCCCGTTAGCCGTCGCCCCCAACCGGATACGCTGTTGCGTCAACGGCCGGTGGCCGACCGTTTGGAACATCATCTTACGGCTAACTACGAGTTTCACCGGGCGGTTTAGGTTCCTGGCGGCGGCCGCGGCCAATACACAGTGTGTCCAGGGCCAGAGTTTACCCCCAAAGCCTGAGCCTAAGAATCTGGAGATAACTCGCACATTTTCGGGCGGAACCCCGAGCATGGCGCTCATCGCGAGCTGCTGATTTTTCACAGCCTGAGTCGACTCATAGAGCGTGAACGAAGTCCCGTCCCATACCGCGACGGTGGCATGTAGTTCGATCGGATTATGGGTTTCGGCCGGGGTTACATAGGTCTGATCGATCTTAACCGGCGCAGTGTTGAACGTGGCGGCGGCGTCCCCCCGTTCACTGTCTACCTTCGGTTCTTGTTGCGCTGCCAGCTTCGTCCGGACGTCCGGTGTTTCCTCGTGATAGGTCACCTTCACCGCGTCGGCAGCGGTTTGAGCTTGTTCCAGGGAATCAGCGACCGCCACCGCCACGTATTGGCCATAGTAACGGATGGTGTCGTCGTCGAACGAAGGCCTTCTTTCGTCGATTACGATGGAGAAGTCCGCGTTTGGAGGTACTCGGAAAAGGCGGCCGATGTTCTCTCGGTGAAACACCGCTCTTACTCCCGGCATCTTCTCGGCCGCGGAAGTATCCAGCGTGGCAATGCTCCCTTTCGCGATCGTGCTCGGCACGGGCACGGCGTACAGCATTCCGGGGAATTTGTGGTCAGATGTGTAGGTAGCGGTTCCGCTAACTTTCAATGGGCCGTCGACTCTTGGTAACGGTCGTCCGATGACCCCCTTGTTCTCCGTGGTCTCGCTCTGAGCAGTTGGCATATTCTCGTTCCTCGGAAATGGCTAAGCGGTTTGGGTGGCAAGCTTCAGTGCGTGGGTTAGACATCTTTTTGCGAGCTCGATTTTGAACCCGTTTTGACTCTGCGGCCGGGCACCCTGGAGAGCGGCTTCAGCTGCAGCTCGAAAACCGGTTTCGCTTAGCGCCGCGCCGGCTAGGGCTTGCTCGGCTTCCTGGGATCTCCAAGGTTTAGTGCCGACCCCACCGAGAGCAATGCGAACGTAATTGATTCGATTGTTCTCGGTTTTTACTATTACTGCGGCTGATGCCAGAGCGAACTCGTAAGAAGCTCGGTCGCGCAGTTTCAAATAGAGAGATTTAGCGCCGGACACAGGCGCCGGCAGGGTCACATGCGTGATCAGATCGCCAGATTCAAGCACGGTTTCTCGTTGAGGCGTATCACCCGGAAGCGTGTAAAATTCGTTTATCGGCACCGCGCGAGTGCCTTGCGCATTTTGAATATAAATCGTGGCCTCCAATGCCGTGAGCGCCACATTCATATCCGAGGGATTAGTCGCAATACAATGTTCGCTGGTCCCAAGAATGGCCATCATGCGGTTGATACCATTGATCGCTCCGCAGCCCGAACCGGGCTCGCGTTTGTTACACGGCATCGCGGTATCTCGAAAATACATGCACCGGGTTCGCTGTAACAAATTTCCCGAGGTCGTCGCTTTGTTTCGCAATTGAGCTGATGCGCCGGAGAGAAGAGCCTGTGATAATACCGGATAATCACGGAGAATAACCGGATGATGGGCCAGGTCGGAATTGCGAACCATGGCCCCGATCTTTAGACCGCCGTCCGCTAAAGTGTCCACGTCGCTTAACGGCAATCGATTAAGATCGATCAAAGTATCCGGCTGTTCGACGTTAAGCTTCATCAGATCGATCAGGGTGGTGCCGCCGGCGATAAACCGAATTTCTGCGCCTGGTTGGGCGGTTTTAGCTGAAGCGGCCGCCGCGGCAGCACTGGTTACATCAGTGGGACGTGTGAATTCGAAAGTGTGCATGCGAATCCTTTCTTAGCTGGCGCTGAGCTTTTTCTGGCGGACCGATTGAATCGCGGCCACGATGTTTGAGTAGGCTCCGCAACGGCAGATATTGCCGCTCATCAATTCTTTTACGTCGGCATCATTTGGTCCGCACGGTTCGTTCGTGAGCGCTACTGCGGACATAATCTGGCCGGAAGTGCAGTAGCCGCATTGATAACCGTCACATGCCACGAACGCGGCCTGCATAGGATGAAGATTACCCGGTTGGCCCAGCCCTTCGATAGTGGTGATCTCATCTCCTTCATGCATCACCGCAAACGAGAGACAAGAATTTACCCGGCGCCCGTTAATATGGACCGTACAAGCGCCGCATTGCCCGTGGTCGCACCCTTTTTTGGTCCCGGTTAGCCCCACATTTTCTCGGAGACAATCAAGAAGGGTGGTACGCGGATCGAGTTGGAGTTGATGTTCAGTGCCATTGATCCGCAGCGTAACCGGTAGACCGGTCTTTGGTGGAACTGGGGTAGACGGAGTCGAGACCGGCTCCGGCGCCGCCGGCGGGACGGCCCTGGCTAGAGGAGCCGTAGTTGCCAACAGACCGACCGAGCCTAAGCGCGATAGGAAAGCACGTCGGGAAGAGGAACCGAGGGGGGCTTCTGTTCCCAGCCCTTTGTTCTTATTGATTTCGTCAGACATTTTTTCAGTATTCGGTTCGCGGTGCAGCGGCAAGTTAGTCCTATTGGACGAAGACAGCATCTAGCCGATCGGAGATATTTCGTACTACCCAGTCGGCGGATTTTCCGGTCTTCTACCCAGCCCGAGGAACTAACCGATCTTACCTACCACGATACTGATCACGGGAACGGTTGCTGTCGCGATTTTGCTCACCTTATCGGGCTCTTGCGAAAAACGGACCGCGAATGGACACGAATGGGAACCGCGAATGGACACGAATGGCCGCGGAAGAGCATACCAACCGCAGATGGACGCAGATAAAGACCGGCCGCGAACGCCCCGTGGAGCGTTGCCTCGCTTGCAAGGCCGAAGGCGCCGCCACCCTGGAGCGCTGCCTCGCTTGCGAGGCCGAAAGAGGGGTCGCCACCCATGGTGCGCAAGGTGAGAGGCCCTGAAACTGGGCTCATGGCATCAGCGCTGTATGTCGCGATCTGACTTTTTCGTTTCCCGGACCAGCCCTACATTTCGCACCGTAGGAGCACAGAGCATCGATAGGCCTGTCACGCGTTCATCTTCGCTCACCACGGCCTCGCAAGCGAGGCAGCGCTCCAGGGGCGCCGTTCGGTGTCAATTCGCGTGCATTCGCGATTTCCATTCGTGTCCATTCGCGGTCCGGGTTGCACCCTTAGCCAGGGCGAACAATAGTGGGGAGCGCCATGAAATATCGTACGTACCGCAACACCGACCTTACCGTCAGCGAAGTGGGCTTTGGGTTATGGACCGTTTCCACCGGCTGGTGGGGCAATTTCAGTGAGTCCGAAGCCATCGCTCTCATGCACAAAGCGTTCGATCATGGGGTCACGTTGTTCGATGCTGCTGATACCTATGGGAACGGGCTGAGCGAGGAGCTGATTGCAAAAGCGTTTCCAGATAAACGCGATCAAATCGTGATTGCGACCAAGGTCGGTTACGATTTTGTGCACCACGGAGATGAACGGCGTGGGCAACGCGAGATCCCGCAAGATTTTTCACCGGACGCCATCCGTGGAGCGACCGATGCGGCCTTGAGCCGGCTTAACACCGATCGAATCGATCTGTTGCAGCTTCACAATATCCGCATGGAACAGGTGGACGACGATCGGGTCTGGGAAACGTTGGATGAATTACAGAAGTCAGGCAAAATCCGTTACTATGGTATCGCGCTCGGTCCAGCCATCGGCTGGCTCTATGAAGGCGTCCGTTGTGTGGAGAAATGCAACCTGACGAGTGTGCAACACATCTATAACATCCTGGAACAATATCCGGGTAAGGCGATCCAGAACTCGGCTACTGAAACGGGTAAAGACACAATGTTTCTGATTCGAGTGACTCATTCTTCCGGTATGCTGGAGGGCCATTACACCGCCGATACCCAATTTCCACCGAACGATCATCGCAATCATCGGCCCAGGAGCTGGTTGTTAAACGGGGTCAAGAAAGTTGAACAACTCCGGTTCTTGGAAAACGCGGACCGTACTCTCGGCCAAGCTGCTCTACAATGGTTACTACGGGACCCGCGAATAGCATCCACGTTGCCCAATATTTACGACGAAAAACAGCTCGTTGAATTTGCATCCGCGCCGGACACATCCGCGCTGACCGACGAAGAGATGGAGAGGATTGCGGATCTTTACGCAGCGAAGTTCGGGATTGACGAAGAGCCGAGCAAGTTTAAGGGCACGATGGCGCTCGCAGCCAGTAATCAGTAATCAGTATGTCAGTAATCAGTGTTTAGGGCCTAATAACTGGTGCCATGGGACGCAAGCTACCTTCGCCTTCTCAATTTTCGTTCGTCGCGTTGCTTTCCGCTAGGTGTGTACCAACTACCAACTACTGATTACTGATTACTGATTACTGATTACTTTCCCCAATGGACGCTGCCGAAGCACTACAGGAATTTCTGCGTCCGCAGCGCCCATTACGAAACCTGAAACGAGAGGAAGCAATCTTGGATCAGGCGGAGGTAAGCCGGATCGTCATTACGCCGGGCACTGAAAATAAAGAGGAAGACATCGCGGTTTACCGCTGGGCGAACGGGGAACGGCGGGTTCTTTTGGTGCACGGTTGGGGCGGAAAAGCTGCCCAGTTCTTTGCCTTGATCGGCGTACTCCGAGACCAGGGATTTACAGTTTTAGCGTTCGATGCGCCGGCCCACGGTGGCTCTTCCGGCGTTTTTGCCAGTGGCCCGGCGTTTGCCCGAGCGGCGCGGATGGTTGATGAGCTGCACGCGCCGTTCCACGGAGTGGTAGCACATTCGTTGGGCGCCGCTGGAACCGTTATTGCCCTGGCTCAAGGGCTCAAAGTTCAGCGCGCAGTCTTGCTCGCGCCCGTCGCCTTTGTTGAACCCTTGCTGGAGATGTTTATTAAGCAGCGCGAGCTGCCAGACCCGTTGGCGGCGAAACTTCGGGAACGATTTGCCGCCCGATATTCAGGCGGAATCATTTCGCTTCCGCTGTTGGCCAAAGCTTTTCAGATCCCCGCCCTGATCGTTCATGATCCTGGCGATGACGACCTTCCATTTTGGCACGGCGAAGCCATTGCCCAGGCATGGCCCGACGCTAAGTTAGTGCCTGCTACCGGCACCGGTCATTGGCGGATTCTGCGGGATCAAACCGTGATCGGGGCTACGTCGGGGTTTCTGAAAGGAGGCTAACCGACTGTGGAGCGCTGCCTCGCTGGCGACCCCTTCGGCCTCGCCAGCGAGGCGCGCTCCATTTATTCTTGTCCCATGCGCTCCCTTATCCAACGCGTTACCGAGGCTGCGGTTGTTGTGGACGGCAAAACGGTTGGCGAGGTTGGCGCTGGTGTCTTGGTCCTTTTGGGGATCGAAGCGGCTGATACTCGCGAAGATATCGAGTGGATTGCCGGCAAAATCGCTCGCCTGCGGATTTTTCCTGACGCGGCCGGGGCGATGAATCAGTCCGTGACGGACATCGGCGGCCAGGCGTTGGTTGTGCCCCAATTCACGTTGTTTGCCAGTACTAAGAAAGGCAATCGTCCCTCGTTTATTCGAGCGGCGCCCCGGAGTTTGCGGAGCGCATGTACACCGATTTTTGCCAGGAACTCCAAGTGCTGCTCGGGAAATCCGTTCAACGAGGAGTGTTCGGTGCGCATATGTCGGTCCAGCTCGTCAATGATGGCCCCGTCACGATCTGGATCGATTCCAAGCAGAAGGAGTAGTGGAGTGGCGGAGTAATGGAGTAATGGAGTAATGGAGTAATGGAGTAATGGAGTGGCGGAGTAATGGAGTATTGGAGTAATGGAGTGGCGGAGTAATGGAGTACTGGGTCGTCGTCCGGGGCTGTGGCCGCCCGGCAGAAAATGCATGCATGTACGAAAGTCGGCCTCGCACGCGAGGCGCGCTCCACGATAGCCAGCCCAATACTCCAATACTCCAATACTCCAACACTCCAACACTCCAACACTCCATCACTCCAACACTCCATCACTCCATCACTCCATCACTCCATCACTCCATCACTCCATCACTCCGTTTGTCCGTTCCTCCCGCGGGGTAGACCGGTCGTCAATCCGGTGTAGTTTCATTCCGTTTTGATGAATTTTCTCACTTACTGCGCTCTGGTTTTATTGTTGGGGTTAAGCATCGGGATGTTCGTCCGGTTGTTCCGACGGGTGTACGCCGGCGGAGGTGACAACGTCCAAGTGGGCTTTTTCTCCTGGGTCGATTTGGTCTTGGCATCTTTGGTGGTGATCCTGATCGTGTCTCAGATCCTGGCTGCAACCGGTTCCGTTTCGCAGACGGTACCCGACAACGTCGATACGCGAACCATGGTATTCAGCGTTCTGATCTGGTGGGGACTGATTCTCGGGCCGATTTTGATTTCGCTCGCGTTTCGGGGTTTCAAGCTAGGTAGCGTGTTTGGCCTCGACAAGATGCCGGTGGGCCGATCGTTGCTGCTGGGAATCTCGCTTTTAGTTTCGGTCCTACCCTTGGTTTTTGCCGTCGATTGGGCTGCTTCAGCTATCTTAAAGGTTAATTCCAGTACTGATGCCCAGGAAGTAATTCGGATTTTTGAGAACGCTACAACGGCGGCTCAGCGCATCCCGATTATCCTACTTGCCGTGGTAATCGCACCGGTTGCAGAGGAGTTGGCTTTTCGCGGCTACTTGTACGGCGTAATCAAACGTTACTTTGGCGCCATTCCCGCCTTGATGTCCTCCGGTATCCTGTTTGCGCTAATTCATCTGAATCTGCCGAGTTTTTTTCCTCTTTTGGTTTTGGCTTCGGCGTTCGCCCTTGCTTACGAGCTGAGCGGCAGTCTTTTGGTGCCGATGACCATGCATGCATCATTCAATGCGCTTAGTTTGATCCTGGTTCTGATGGAGCAGAAATGAAACTGAAAGAAATCGGCGAAGACGCCGTTGTCGAAGCGATAACGCGCGAACTTCGATTCGATGGACGAGTGGAAATTGGGCCGGGTGACGATTGTGCGTTGGTGCGTTTCGGCCAAAATCTTCAACTCTTAAAGACGGATTGCGTTGTCGAAGGCATCCATTTTCTGCCGGAAACTCCGGCACGCGCCGTTGGCTGGAAAGCGCTTTGCCGGGTAATCAGCGATATTGCGGCCATGGGCGGGGAGCCACTCGATGCGGTCATCACGGTGGCGATCTCGCCGGATCGGGAGTTGGTTTGGTTGACGGATCTTTACACCGGCCTGAACCAAGCTGCCGCCAGATACGGCGTCAACCTGGTTGGGGGCGAAACCTCTCGCTCTCCCGGACCGGTGTTCGTGTCGGTTGCGCTAACCGGTAAAGTAGAAGAAGAACGGTTAGTGACTCGGGCCGGCGGAAAGATTGGTGACCGGCTCTATGTCACAGGCAGGTTGGGAGGTTCGTTGCAAGGAAAGCATCTGAGTTTCGAGCCGAGATTAGCCGAGTCTGGCTGGCTCACGCAGAACTTTAAGCTGCATGCGATGATGGATTTGAGCGATGGGTTAGCCAGCGATCTTCCTCGTCTGGCCAAGGCCAGTGGAGCCGGCTTCGAGATCGATTTTTGTGCCTTACCGAAGAATGAAGGCTGTTCCGAGGAACAAGCACTAACGGATGGCGAGGATTACGAATTGTTGTTTGCAGTGAGTTACGATGACGGTCCAAAACTCGAACAGGGTTGGAGAAAAGCCTTCCCGGACTTGCCCATCACGTGCATCGGCCGTTTAACGGAACCAAAAGGGGAAATGCTTAGCAAACGCGGCTACGACCATTTCCGGTAACCCATGGAGCGCTGCGTCGCTTGCGAGGCCGAAAGAAGGCGCGAAGCGCTGAAAAGATTCAAGCCTAGGGTGAGTCTGCGAGCCCTAGGTATGGATTAAGAAAACGTTTCAGCGCTGAAGGCGCGCAAGAAATCGGCCACGACAAGGCGGAAACCACATGTCTGTCCAAACTCCGCCAGCATTCACGAGCAACTGCTTCTCACGCACCTTCAGTGCTAGCGTTTCTAATTTAATCCATACCTAGGGCTCGCAGACTCACCCTAGGCTTAGGTCTTTTCAGCGCTTCGCGCCTCCTATCGGTCTGACTACCTGTCGTGCTGCAGGAGTTCGGCGAGCTCAGTCGAGTCGCTTGACGGCCTCGCACCTGTCGCGCCGTAGGCTTGGCGAAGGCGCAAGCGAGGCAGCGCTCCAAAATATGCATGCGCCTAAGTCGATTGCGGCTAGAATTCGGGCGAGATGAAACGGGTTGCCGTCAATGCAGAAGCGACGCGCGTGGTGGCGGCGGAAGTCGTTGCCAATCTCACGGCAGGAAACGTGGTGGCGCTGGTTGGCGATCTGGGGGCGGGCAAAACCGAGTTTGTAAAAGGACTGGCTGCCGGTCTCGGTTCATCGGCGGCGGTTACCAGTCCGACTTTTACTTTAATTCACGAATATCGCGGCGGACGGTTACCACTCTATCACATGGATTTCTATCGGCTCAGTTCAGAAGATGAGCTCGATGAAATCGGGTTCGAGGACTATTTAAGTTTTTCTGGGATTTGCGCGGTGGAATGGGCCAACCGATTCCCTCTGCGAATTCCAGAGGCTGCCATCTGGGTAACCCTGTCGATCACGGAAAACAATGAACGACTGATTTGCTGGTGAACCGGTTAATTATAGAGAATTCCGGCCCGATCGGCAGCCTCGTCTTAGCCCGGGATCGATCGATGGTGCTGGAGCAATCGTTTCGTGGTTCGGCAGAGCTCGCGAGTTTGGCTGACAGCACGATGAAGGGGATCGATCGATTGGACGAGATCGTGGTGGGGATCGGCCCGGGTTCGTATACCGGCCTGCGGGTCGCAGTTGCTACTGCGCTCGGGATGAAACTAGCCCTCGGTTGCCGAACCTTCGGGTGTCCATCGGTTCTCGGTTATCCCGAAGAAAATTATCAGGTGATAGGCGATGCTAGGCGAGGCACTCTTTTCCTGGCCGAAATCCGTGCTGGCAAGATGCCAGCGCTACCTCGTTTAGTGCCCAGAGCTGAGATTGGAATCGAGATCTCTAAGACGGGTCTGAAGCGGATTTTTGCGACGTCACTACTCGCAGAACTGCCGGACGTCGAGGTCGTGTTGCCTCAGGCTCGGTACCTGTTGGATCGGGATGACAGCTTCCAGGATCTGACAGAACCGATCTATCTGAAGGAGCCGCATATTACGAAACCGAAATGAAATTTCACCACAAAGACACGAAGAGCACGAAGTTAGGCCGATCGACCGACCGCGAATGGACGCGAATAGACACGAATAAAATAAGTTTCCAGTTCCGATTAGATCGACGCGACAGTGCGAATCGCCGCATACTCTTTGTCCGAATCTTTCTTGGATCATCACTCGACATAAACAATCTTAAACGAGTTCTATTCGCGTAAATTCGCGTCCATTTCGTGGTTTGGTTTGGTTTGGTCTTAGCGTCCTTTGTGCCTTTGTGGTGAATTGATTTTGTGTTCTTTCCGCCACCGTGTATTCATGAGCGGTCATGAAAATCGTTGTGGCCTACTCAGGAGGGCTTGATACTTCGGTCATTCTCAAGTGGATCAAGGAGACCTATTCGGCTGAGGTTATCGCCTTTTGCGCTGATATCGGGCAGGAAGAAGAACTAGACGGACTGGAAGAGAAGGCGCTCAAGACTGGCGCCTCGAAATGTTATATCGACGACCTGCAGGAGGAATTCGCGCGTGACTTCATTTTTCCGATGTTTCAGGCCTCCGCTTTGTACGAAAACCAGTATTACCTTGGAACCAGTATTGCCCGGCCGTTAATCGCCAAGCGGATGGTTGAGATTGCGCGGGCAGAAGGCGCCAACGCGATCGCTCATGGCGCTACCGGCAAAGGGAACGATCAGGTCCGGTTCGAACTCGCCGCTGCGGCTTTGGCTCCTGATATCCAGGTAATTGCTCCCTGGCGTCTCCCGGAATTTCGCGAGACTTTTCCCGGACGCACTGAACTGATCCAATACGCTGAAGAGCAAGGGATCCCGGTCGCAGCCACGGCAAAAAAACCGTACTCGACGGATCGGAACCTTCTCCATATCAGTTTCGAGAGTGGGATACTGGAAGACCCGTGGATGGATGCCAGCGCCCCGGAGCTCAAAGACATGTATAAGTTGAGTGTCGACCCCGAGGATGCGCCGGATACACCCGAATTTGTAGAGTTAGAGTTTGAAGTTGGTATCTGTCAGGCGCTTGGTCACGAGAAAATCGATGCGATCCTGAGCAGTCTCGGGTTCAAAGGAACCATTCCTAAGACCAAAGAAAGTCGGTCTAAAATTTCTCCGCTGTGGGTCATGAGGGTCCTGAACCAGTTAGGAGGCCTGAACGGAATCGGGCGTGTCGACTTGGTGGAAAACCGCTTTGTGGGAATGAAAAGCCGAGGCGTCTATGAAACTCCCGGCGGCGCGATTTTACATTTTGCTCATCGACACCTGGAAACAATTACCCTGGATCGGGAAGTGATGCATATTCGCGACTCGCTTGGTCCGAAGTATGCCGAATTGGTTTACAACGGATTCTGGTTTGCGCCGGAGCGCGAAGCGATCCAAGCCCTGGTAACCGAGTCGCAAAAGAATGTAACCGGAGTTGTCCGCGTCAAACTCTACAAGGGTAATACGATCGTTGCCGGCCGTAAGAGCCCAGTCAGCCTTTATAGTCCGGATATCGCAACCATGGAAGCCGATCCGACCCAGGCTTATAACCAATCGGATGCGACCGGTTTTATCGCGCTGAATGCGTTACGGCTGAAAGTAGCGGCGAAGGTGCGCTCTCGAAATGAGAGGTGACCTATGGAGCGTGCCTCGCTTGCGAGGCCGAGTCGGTAGGAAACTTGGAGCGCAGTCGGCTCACGCCCGCACCAGGCTATTCCGTACCAGCCAACGTGAACCGAATCGAATCGGAACGGGCGCCCATTCAGATCCAGAACCCGTAGTGACCTGCTTTTGCGCGTGGATATGAAGATGCGGTTCGGTGGTGCTACCGGAATTGCCTACCTTCCCGATTAGCTGGCCGGCTGAGACTCGATCGCCGACCTTAACTGATACAGAACCGTTCTGCAGGTGCGCAAGCAGCAGGTTCGCGTCGAGCCCATCAAGCCGGATAACGACATGGTTTCCCGCTACATTGTCCAAGTCCATTTGGCCCGGCGGCAGATCGGCCAATCCATCTAGGCTTCTTAGGATAACACCGTTCCCCGGGCTGCAGACCGTTGCGCCGTAGATGGCATAACGATCCAGTCTCGAGGGAAATATGCCAAGAGCGCGGGTTCCCCATCGGTTCAACTGGGAAAAGTCGCAGGCGTAAGACTGAGCCTTCACGACAGCACCGTGGTAGTTCGTTAGTAAGGGAAAAGCGCCGCCTTGCACGGTATAAAAGACGCCCCCTCTGAGCGGAAACTGAAGAGTGATCGCTCGGTTTCTCGGGTAAAGCTTAAGAGCGAAATAAGCTAGAAAAAGAACCGCAGTAAATACCCCGATAGATGGCCAACCTCCCTCTTGAAAGGCTTCAAAAAAGAAAAGCCCCACATAAAGGTAACCCAACCAAATCCCGAGCGTATCCCAGCGCCAGACCAAGCAAAAGCTCAGAAAAACGATTCCCGTGAAAAGTAGATCGGTGGTGGTTGCGTGCGCCGGCGATGGCTGGAACAGCGTCCACAGCAGGTACAGCTGAAAAAGTACAGCTAGATACGTATGAACACGAACGTTCAAACGACGTAACAGAAACCGGAATATAAGCACTCGGACAGAAGGTCTACACGATTGGCTGTTCATTTGCTCTCTTCCGGACTCGGTTTCCCGAAACTGACGCTACGCTCGAACTTCCGAACTTCCGCTTCGTTGCCATAATTGGCAGCACCCAGCTTCTCAAATTGAGTTGGAGGAGTTTCGAGGCCATGATGATCGCCCCCCAGCAAGAGAGAAGCGATCGCTAGGGGAGAGTGGGTCCAAAACGGCGCATTCCAAAATGGGTGCTGAGCGACTTCAGCTTTCTGGCGGTCTTCCAGCTGCTGGGTGGCGCGAATCGCTTCGGTTACCTTACGGGCTGCGGTGGACTGTTGGGTTTGGGAATCGTATTGAAATCCGCCCGGCTGAGATGAAACCAGAGTGCCGGCGCCGGAAAATGGTATGACCTCGGCCGTCGCGACTTGCTTATTGCCATTCGCCAAGTCCGACAGGATCGAAGTGGTGGAGAATGCGGATCGGCCTAAGTCTTTGGACGGATCCGTCTCTTGGGTCTGCGCCAGGCTCGCGGAGATCGCGAGAATTGTGACCGCCACACATCCGGCCCACGAAGGAAAAAGGCGTGGAGAACGAGACTTAGCCTGCATAATCCCCTCTAAGTACAGAAGCTACGGGATAGTGGCACTATCAGGGGCAAGGGTCAACCCGATCAGAGTGTGAGAAGTGAAAGGTGATTGGTGATTAGTGAATGGTGATTGGTGGGGTTTGCGGGTGACCACCTGGCAGCTCCACATCGCAGTGGTGCGCCATAGCTCACGTTAGAAGTATGACCCGGCTACCCCCTGCTCACAACGGTCGCGTCGTATCTTGGCACACGTGGAAGTGAGGAACGCTGTCCAATCATGAATCACCAATCACTTCTTCCCTTAGCGCCTTTGCGGCCTTGGCCGACGTAGCTAAAGGGCGATGGGGCGACCTGTCCGCCATAGTGTGGGCGCATGGGACGGAGGAGGAAGTATGCTTTGCGTGAGATTTTCCGTTTTCAGCTTCGATCGCTTAGCTCTGCCTGGTGTCCGTCTGCTTTTTGTAGGCTACACGCGACTACGTTCCTAACGCGTGGGAATGCACTCGGTTCGCGTTGTTGCAAGTAGTCCAAGATTTTCTCTCGGACCTCGCAGCGGAGGTCGAACAGTTTGGGAGCGGTTTCGGCACTGACTAGAATCCGAATCTCGACGGAGTCCGTTCTCCAATCGGTTACTTGGACGGCGAAGACGCGCTTGTCCCAAAGGGCTGATGCGGACACGATGCGATTGGCTGCGGCGCGAACTTCTTCGATCGGAACCATGTAATCGACGTACAGAAAGACAGTTCCAAGCAGCTCGGAGCTGGAGCGGGTCCAATTCTGAAAAGATTTATCGATAAAATACGTGATGGGTAAAATGAGCCTGCGCTGGTCCCAGGCTCTGACCACGACATAGGTCAATGAGATCTCTTCAATTTCGCCGTATTCACTGTCAACCACGACCACGTCACCGATTTTCATCGGACTCGTGAGCGCGATCTGTAATCCTGCGATGATGGTGGAGAGGGATTTTTGGGCTGCCAAACCAACGATGACCCCGGCTACCCCGGCTGAGGCTAATAATCCAGTACCGATCTGTCGTACCGGGTCGAAGTTCATCAGGACAGCGGCGGCGCAAATGATCACGAGGATGAAGATGATCAGCTGCCTTAAGACTTTGAGCCGGGTTTGAAGGCTTCGATAACGGTAGGTGTCGTAGTTGCGTAGCTCGGTGCTAAATAGAGCGATATCTTCCAGCGCTCTCACCATCTGGATTAACATCACGATGTTAACCACGATGGAGACGATCGCGACGATCTTGGAAGAAATGGCGGCGGCGCTGCCGGGCAAGTCCAATAGGTTGATGAAGTATTGGAACCCGGTAAGCAGAAAATCGTAGTAGATCAGTTTGCCGATTAAAGGGAAGGTCGGCTGATACCAGCGCCTGGGTTGGCGCAGCGCTAATCGGTTTAACCATCCGTCCACCAGCCGAACGGCGTGATAACCGAAGATCACTAGCGATAAGAAGTAACCGATCTCGGCCGCTCGGCTGATTAGTTGAAACGGAGCCTGGCTGTTTAGGGCTATCGCAACGTGGGGTAGAAGCGGGGAGACAAAAAGAAAAAGCGCGGTTATCCAGACAAAGAGACCGAGTCCTTTTCGAAACGCGCCCAAAAGTCCATCGGTCCAATACCGTTGAGATTCATTCGTTTTTGGTGCTCGATGGATCCGCTTCAGGATCCGGCGAGCAATCCGTGACAGGACTAGGATGAGGAGCCCGGAAAGGAAGCCGAGGATCAGTTTTGCCGGGGTGACTTGGAGAAAGAGATCGCTCTCGCTCCAGGGACCGAGCAGGTGACTGAGGAACGCGCTAAGGCCATCGATCGCAATCGCGAAAGACCGGCAAGTGCATTCGACGAGGGATAGTTCGGCGCCGGCCCGAGCCGGATCTGTGATCGCCTCCAGTTTCGAGTACGGCGACGGGCTGGGGGTGGGAACACCGAGAACGCCGGCTGCGAGCGGGAACGCCGTGAATGCTAATCCGTGGAGCGTGCCTCGCTTGCGAGGCCGGCTTCCGCGTGCGGCAGCAACACTTTGTCCGATAATCGATCCCGCACCCGCAATTCGACGCGGATTCCGTGGCAACCAAACACCCTTGCGCATTCCAAAGCCTTAATACGGGATCACAGGTTCTCAAGTCGGGAAAGATCCTTATCCCCGCCCCGAGATTGTTGGGTTGCGTTGGATTCCAGAGGCTATTTGATCCCTAACCAGTATAGCCGTCCGACCCCTCAATAGGCTTGGAACGCACAATAGTTACCCGATTCCATAAAAAATCCCAAAAAAGCAATAACAAAAGTATGAAAATTCTAAAGCGCGCGACCTAAATCGCTGTACTCTCGGAGTTGATATGAAAAAAATCATCTCCGCAATGATTCTGGCTGGGGCAATGTCCCAGATAGCAAATGCAATGGGGCCGACCGGTGATTTGAGTCGCCGGCATTTTTACAAGGACCAAGAATGGATCTGGCAAGGTAAAAAAAGCCAAACGGAGGCCAAAGTTACCAATGATACCCCTCAGAAAACCAGCGAAGCGAGTGCTTGGCAAGCGGTACTGGCATTGACGGGCGCACTGAGCCCCACGCTGACTTCGACGCCGGTCTTAGCCTTCGGCATGCCGACGCACCCGCCGACGACGTTAGCCTTCGGAATGCCAACGCACCCGCCGACAGCGTTAGCCTTCGGAATGCCGACGCACCCGCCGACGGCGTTAGCCTTCGGAATGCCGACTCATCCGCCGACAGCGTTAGCCTTCGGAATGCCGACGCACCCGCCGACGACGTTAGCCTTCGGAATGCCGACGCACCCGCCGACAGCGTTAGCCTTCGGAATGCCGACGCACCCGCCGACGACGTTAGCCTTCGGAATGCCAACGCACCCGCCGACGACGTTGGCCTTCGGGCTGTCGTCTCTTGGGCTTTTGGCTCAGAGAAACTGAGGGAAAGCGCGACGCCCAGAATCCCGACTGGCCAGGGGGGCCGTCAGGTCGGGCTTAGGGTTCTGCAATGCTGGAATGCTCCATAACAATCTTCCAGCCGTCGGCAAATTTCTGGAAAGTCATCGTTGTGTTTCCGACGACGTGCACCTTTGAAGTAGGGTAGGAGACCGTCCACCAAGTAACGGCGGCTGCCAAATCCGGCCTTACGAGTTTGATCTGGATTCGAGAAGGCTGAGTCAAGCCCATCGTGTTTGGGTCCGGATAACCCGTCTTGTATGCAGCCTTTAGACTCTGCCATCCTTGATACTGCTCCTCCTGAATAATGACCAAAAGTTCGGGGGAGTTCCAGTACACGGACAGGTACCCGTCAACATCATGTGCGTTCCACCGATCGAGCATTCTCAACAGGGTGTCATTAATCGATTTAATGTCATCCTGTTGTGGAGAGGAAAACGTGCCCCGTATGGGCTCCGGCTGGATGGAGTCATACTCCCAACCGCGAGAAGTTGAATAATTGTACTTGGCGTACGAGCCGACGACTTTCCAATTTCCATCGATTTTCTGAAGATTCAGCGTTGAGGTGCCAACAGCTTGAGTTCTGGAATTTGGGTAGCTAACGGTCCATTGAGTTTGAGCAAGCGCCAGGTCTGGCTTGGTGATTCGGATCTGCACCCGGGTTTCTTCAATCGAGCCCATCGTGTCGGGGGCAGGGTAATACTTGGTATAAGCAGCCTTGAGAGCGTCCCACCCCTGATGCTGTTCATTTCCGACAACGACTATGAGCTGAGGCGAATTCCAATAAACCGATAGATAACCTGCCAGATCGTGCGCGTTCCAGCACTTGAGCATCGTAGCCAATAGATCGTTGATCGCGTTGATATCTGCCGCGCTCGGATTGGTTGGATCCGGCAAATGGTCAGGCATAACCGCGTCATATTGCCACCCGCTGTTATCCTTTTGTTCTCCGAACAAAGGAATCGAAAAAGTGAGGAGCGCGGCTAGAAAGAGGAGCCTCATTAGAAGAATGGCCTAAGTAACAACTAAGCGGACGCGAATCCAGCGTTTTCTTGTAATGTTTATAATTAGGTTACAGCCCGCAAGATCAGCTCGCGTGTATGCAAAGTTATCGACATCGAGGGAGGGTTCTCAGGTTCAGACCGTGTCGGCCTCATCCGCCGCGGGGAGTCAGCCCTGCGAGGGTACCGGCCGATCGGCCTCGCTACCTGTCGCGCCGTAGGCTTGGCGGAGGCGGAAGCGAGGCAGCGCTCCATGGTTTCTCTGTTTATAGCATATAATTCTTGGCTAGTGCCTGGAATTCTTCGACTTGCGCCTGGATCCAGCTCTTATCGCGTCCTAAGCGATTGGCTAACAATTGCGCCACTTTTGGTGCAGCTTGGCTGGCGGCGCGGGCGTTCAGCAAGAGTGCTCGAGTCCGGCGCGACAAAATGTCTTCGACGGTTCGTGCCATCTCATTTTCGATGGCCCAATCCGCTTCGGCAGCGAGATAGGGAAGGGCCGGATCAAGCGCCTCGGCCAATTCTGGGTTCTGGCTCGCCCGTTTTTCGATTTCCGGCCGGTCAGAGCCATACACAGCCAAATGTTCGGGTGCTTTAAAGATAGCCGCGTCTTGGCTGTTGCCATGCAGGGGTAGCTGCGCGGTTTGGGAAGCACGATGTTCAACGCCGACTACTTGTTCGGCGTGATTAATACAGTCTTCACCCATATGACGATACGTCGTCCATTTCCCGCCGGTGATGGTAACCAGCCCCGACGGCGAAACGATGACCGTATGACTGCGCGACAATTTCGCGGTGCTCGTACCGGCGCCATGTTTCACCAGGGGACGAAGACCGGAATAACAGGCCAGCACATCGGACTCGCTAGGATCATCCGCCAGGTATTTGCCGGCCTCGGATAGAATAAATTCGACCTCGTGCGGCTGGATTCTGGGCTCGTCGAGAGGTTCGGGCACACCGAAATCGGTCGTTCCAACCAGCAGCCGGTCATGCCAGGGGATCGCGAACAGCACCCGGCCGTCAGAAGTCTTTGGCACCATCAACGCCGATGTGCTCCGTAAAAACTTAGAGGGAAGAACGAGATGTGAGCCTTGTGCAACCGCGATAATTTTTGCCAGGTGCGGATCATCAAAGAGGCGAATTGAATCGGAAAAAATGCCGGTTGCATTGATCACGACCTTCGCTTGGACCTGATGTTCCACACCGGACTCAGCATCCCGGAGCACGGCGCCGTTGATTTTTTCGCCCTGCTTGGTCAGGGACACGACCTCGACGTAATTGGCAGCATGTCCGCCCTGGTCAACCAACGTGTGGAGCAAAGCGACCGCGAGGCGGGCGTCATCAAACTGGCCATCCAAATAAAGAATTCCGCCCTTGAGCTCTTTGGTCTCGACGTTCGGCAGCAACTCAATTGTCCGGTCACGGCTTAGAATGCGAGATTTACCGAGCGAGAGTTTGCCAGAGAGCGCGTCATACAACTTCATCCCGGCGCCGTAGAACGGAAGTTGCCAATAATGATAGGCGGGAATAACGAACTGCAGCGGGTGAGCGAGATGCGCGGCATTCCGCAACAACAAGCCTCGCTCTCGCAACGCCTCCCGCACCAAATGAATATCGCCTTGTTCAAGGTAGCGGACGCCGCCGTGCACCAGTTTGGTCGCCCGGCTTGATGTCCCTTTGGCGAAGTCATGCCTCTCAACCAAAAGGACCTTATAGCCCCGAGAAGCCGCTTCAAGCGCCGACCCGAGGCCAGTCGCCCCGCCGCCGATGACAAGGCAATCCCAGACCATCGATCGATCCGAGATTGCCCCGATTGCTACATCCCTATTCACAAGATTTTAGTTAGCCGTTTGCGGTTGGTCTTGTTCCGTGGCCCTGGGAGGGAGCGGCATTTCCGACCGAGTCGGCCTCGCAAGCGAGGCGCGCTCCACGATCGTTCCCGGCGCTCCCGGCGCTCACGGCGTTACTACTGTAACCAGGCTTTTGCCCTACCAAGCGCTTTGGTCCATTCCGCTTGCAACTTTTCCCGCTGGTCTGCAGACATTTTTGGTTCGAAGGTGCGATCAATACCCCACTGCGCTGCAATTTCATCCAACGTCTTGTAGTAGCCAACCGCCAGTGCCGCCAGATAAGCCGAGCCCGATGCCGTGGTTTCCGTATTGTTCGGACGTACGACCGGGATACCGAGAATATCGGCCTGGAACTGCATCAAGGCATTGTTACTGCATGCACCACCGTCAACTCGCAATTCGGCCAGCTTAATACCCGAATCCGCCCTCATGGCCAACAGGACATCGGCTACTTGATACGCGATGCCCTCCAAGGCGGCGCGTGCGATGTGCCCCGCGGTCGAACCACGGGTCAAACCAATGATGGTGCCGCGGGCATACGCGTCCCAGTGCGGCGCTCCCAATCCAACAAACGCCGGAACAAAATAGACGCCACCGTTGTCTGGGACAGAAAGGGCCAACTCTTCTATTTCGGGCGCAGTGCGGATGATCTTGAGGCCGTCGCGCAGCCATTGGACCACAGCGCCGGTAATGAAGACGCTTCCTTCCAGGGCGTATAATGTTTCTCCGGCTCTTCGCCAGGCGATCGTGGTCACCAATTTGTTATTTGATGGCACCGCTTCCGTGCCAGTGTTCATCAGCATGAAAGAACCAGTTCCATACGTGTTCTTGGCCATCCCGGGTTTTGTACACATCTGGCCAAATAACGCGGATTGTTGGTCACCGGCAATCCCTGCGATCGGGATGCCCGCCAGCACTCCGGTGCTTTCTCCGTAAACTTCACTCGAGCTTTTGACGCTGGGCAAGACCGAGCGCGGTACATTCAACATTT
>Ga0185299_10001137_pt1 | contig 56653 bp, 52 predicted proteins | sample PaiPotPPA55metaG_FD_128002 | JGI IMG/M metagenome (GOLD analysis project Ga0185299, IMG submission 128002) | Iron sulfur acid spring bacterial and archeal communities from Banff, Canada, to study Microbial Dark Matter (Phase II) - Paint Pots PPA... ... | reverse complement strand
CTTCCGGCCGCGGCGGAAGGTGATCCCTCGTTCCAACAGAAAGGCCCGGATCTGGTTGATCACGGCTGTGCGGCGCGACACCAGCCGATCCCGCACTCGATGCAGCGCCTGCAGATCGTTCTACCAATCCTTATTGAACGGTGGCCTTGGTTCGGACGGAGTTCTTGCGGACCACAAGGATTATTGTCCCGAGTATGACTTCTTCGATTCGCTGGCGATCGAGAGTTAGACTTCCGTACATGAAGGGATATAATGTCGGACTTGCTCCAGCACACGAAAGTGGGAACGCCTCATGAAATATTTTAAGCTCATCCGTTCCGGCATAAATGTCGCTCCCCTCCTGGAAGAGGTGCGCTCGCAGGAACAAGCCTGGCTAATCGATACAAGCCGCCAGGATAAAATCAGAGTCCAGCGGGATACGAACACGATTTTTATCAGCGCCGCCGTTCACCGACCCGATCTGCATATCAACGAAAACCAGGAGACTCGCCTGACCTCCTCATCGAAATTGTTTCCCAGAGCCTTGGGTTTCATGACAGAGTTCGCGCAGGAGATGAACTGTCAACTCTCGCGCGCCTCGATCGTGCGCCTGAAGCCGCAATCGCACGTCTCTCGCCATATCGACGAAGGGTCGTATTATTTTCTCCGCGACCGTTTCCATCTTGTGCTTCAGAGCTCCTCGGGAAGCGTGCTGATGAGTGGCGGTGAACAGGTGCGCATGCAGGAAGGAGAGCTCTGGTGGTTCGACAACAAGCAGTATCATGAGTCCTACAATGAATCCAACGAGTGGCGCATCCATTACATATTCGATTTACTGCCCGCGGATTATAGTGATTTGGCCGTTAATCCGACTTTTTTACCCCCTGAGCCTATCCAGTCTCCGAAAGCCGCAGAAAGCGTTTTGTCGGGAGACAAGCCCCTCGAAAAAGGCCCTGTGCCCTCTCGCCTGCGGGACCTCCTTTCAGCGGCCATTCGCGAACGCGCGATTCTGCACGAAGAAAATCAGCGGCTGATTTCACCGAAGGGGAACAGCAACCGATGGCTGATCGACATGCGGCGGGTCTTTATGGATGCGACGTTACTGGACGCCGCTGCCGAACTATTCTGGCAGGAATGCGCCGGCCGGATGCCTTTTCAGGTCGGCGGGATGGAAGCTGCGGCGATTCCCTTTCTTTCCGCGATTCTGATGAAATCACTGTCGCGCGGCACGCCCGTAAACGGTTTCATAGTGCGCAAGGAGCGCAAAACCTACGGCACGGGCAGTTCGATAGAGGGAACACTGACTGAAGCGCCCATCGTAATGGTCGACGATGTCTTCAATTCGGGACGCAATCTAGAAAAGGCGCGTGTCGTCTTGGAACAGGAAAACAAGAAGATTGGCTTCGCCTTCGTCCTTATCGATTACGACAATCCGGAAGGCAAACTTTGGCGGCAGATGAGTGACGTACTGGTGCTCGCCCCTTTTGGCCTCGCGGAATTTGGCGTTTCCATCGAAAAGCCGGAGGTCCGGCCTATTGCGGTGTTCGAGAATAAGTGGCGCTTCGCCTCGCCAGACCCAAATTTTTTTCACCGCGTTCCGAAGTCCTTTCCCGCCACCGACGGCAAGCGTGTTTACTTCGGCAGCGACCGCGGCATTTTCTGGTGCCTCAATGCTTGTGACGGAGCCGTGGTTTGGAACTTCAAAGTCAATGCCAGGGGAAACAAGAATCTCTGGTCCAGCCCGGCGATACTTGAGGGCAAGGTTTACTTTGGCAGCTATGACGGGAACGTTTATTGCCTCGACACCGAAACTGGCACGGAACTGTGGCGATTTATCGGCGCCGACTGGGTTGGCTCATCGCCAGCGCTCGCTCCCGAACTCGACCTGCTTTTTATTGGATTGGAATTTGCGGTCGAGGGAAAGCGGGGCAGCGTTGCAGCACTTAAGATGTCGAACGGCGAGAAAGTGTGGGAGCACATGACCAAGCGCTATACCCATGCTTCTCCCGCCTATTGGCCAGAACGGCAATTGGTAGCGTGTGGCAGCAACGATAACGAGATGTTCCTGTTTGACGCTCGAAGCGGCATGATGCAATGGCGGTTCGTGACCAAGGGCGAGGGCGGTTCGAAAGGCTCGATTCGCCATGCTCCAGCTTTTGATACGAAACGAGGACATATCGTAACAGGCTGCGCGGACGGATGGATCTATATCATCAATGTTGAGACAGGTAAGGAGGTTTGGTCGGTCAAGACGGACAACACGATTTACACGGTTCCGCTGGTTGTGGATGACCGGGCTTATATCGGTTCGACAGACAAACATCTTTACGTTCTCGACCTGGAGCGGCGAGTTGTAAAGAAGAAGATTTTCGCCGCAGCAAAGGTTTTTGGGCCACCAAAATTACTGGATGGAAGGATCTATTTCGGAGCCTGTAACGGCATTATTTATGAGATCGATCTTGCTACTGATGAAATCACAGGCACGCACCATCTTCCTGACGCCGTCACCAACCGCTCACATATAGCGCTGAGACGCGGTATTTTTATGCCCTCACGTACGTAAACGAGCTTTTCGCCTTCGCTCGGACAGGGACCCGGTAACGGCCGCTATCGTCCCGAAACGTCAAATGATATGCCGGGCGTCCTGCCTACCGCTCTTGGACGCTCAAAAATACTACTGCTAAGGTATTTCAGTTTCAGCTCTGGCAGGCGTAGTATCGTGCTGGGTATTGGGAGGGCCCTTATCAGTGCCACCAATCCGGATTGCGCTGCTGCCTGTTTCGGACCAACCCAACACCAACATGGAAGCGATCTTACGCTCATTTTTGCAAGTGGGCCTTAACGCGCTAGATAAAGTGTTACAAACTTGGGGTATTCCGGAGTCTTGCCTAAGTGAGTCGCTTGTCTCAGGAGGTGATTCATGAGCTCTTCGCGACGCGACCGGCTGGAAGCTTATCTTGCCACTCTTCGCTCTCCTGCGCAGGATACGCAGAAACGTCGTGCCGCCAACTGCCCGCTTTATGCAGCGGTTACCGGCTCAGCCATGGCGATGGCGACAAACGCCTCGGTACCCTATATCGCCAATAACATCGGACTTGGAGCAAATCCCAATCCGGCGGTTGCCGAACTACCATTCGTAAGTCACGAAGAGCCATTGATCAGGGCAGTCAAGTTAGCGATGGCGATGCGGAGTGCAACACATTTCGAGGGCGTCGCCCCAGCAGCAGTCCAGGCAAGTCAGCCGAATACACCGACCATAGCGCTGGGCGGCATCGTTCCACTCTACGGTACCGTTAGTGTGATCCAGCCTGGTGGTTGGGCTTCGATTTATGGGACCAACCTCGCGAGCGGAACGGCCACCTGGAACGAAGATTTTCCCACGTCGCTGGGTGGTACCAGCGTGACGATAAATGGCAAACCCGCTTTTCTTTCTATGGTTAGTTCCGGGCAGATCAACTTTCAGGCACCGGACGACGCTGCTTTAGGCCCGGTATCAGTGGTGGTCACGACTAGCGCCGGCCAAGCAACATCCAGCGTGTCTTTGTATCCTTCATTCGCCGGCCTTCGAACTGCGCGATGCACGGCATGTAACCGCCATTATTATTAGGTTCGATGGTTCAGGAGCTTACGGTAATGGAGGGTACGATATCCTGGGTCCGACCGGCGATTGCTTTGGCTATCCTACCGTGGCGGCGCAAACAGGCGACGTGGTTGAAATCTTCGGCGTCGGGTTCGGGCCGACAACTCCCCTAGTCCCGGCCGGACAAGTTTTCTCAGGTGCTGCGCCCATCACCGAAACCATTCTCGATTAACATCAACGGCGTTTTTATTACTCCCACCTTCGTGGGGTTGTCGGGCGCCGGTCTTTATCAGATTAACCTGGTCGTTCCACCCGGCCTCGGCCAAGGAGACGTTCCGATTCTTGCTCGGGTCGGCACTCGGGGAACACAACCCAATGCACTGTTTTCCCTGCCGGGTGGCTCATTATCCGGAGGTAGCTGTGTTTATACCGGAGACGGGGGTGATGGGGACGACGGGGGTGGCGATGGCGGGCACGGGGGCGGCGATGGCGGGGACGGAGGCGATGGCGGGGATGGTGGGGACGGCGGTGATGGTGGAGACGGAGGTTAGCGCGGCGCGATAGAGGCGACAGCGAGTTGAAGGTGGAGGTGAACACAAATGACATCCAATCCCGGCCTGCTACGGGGAACGTTCTGGTTGATCGTGACGAGTGGAATACCCATGCTGGCTTTTGGCGTAACCCTAAAGATTGCGCCAGCGACCGACCCTATGGAACTGGTGACGGGTGCAGTCCAGGTCGTCGACACACCCGAAAGTCGAGCGGAGGTTCTTCACCTTCTCGCACGTGCACGAAAGAGTTTAGCGTTGCGAAGTGCCGGCCAACCGTATGATCTCAAGGTCAACTTTACGATCGATTCTCTCGGTCAAACGAACTACGACGCCTGGGAAATGGAAGATCTGTTTGTCCCAGGACAGGGGCTCCACTGGACGGCTAAAGCCGCAGCCGGATACCAGATAACCGCGATTTCCACGAAAGGGGAGACCTACGCGGAAGGGACCGCGAGTGCGATTCCGCTCCGGCTGCACGAAGCTCGGGGACTCTTATTCGAACCGATTCCGTCAACTGCGTACGCAAATCGCGGATCGATTCGAACGTCTCGAGCTACCTTTCACGGCGCAACGGTTACATGCGTCTTGCTCTACGGTTCAAGAAACGCTTCTAATTCGGCGCTCGGCCGGGGATGGGAAGAAACTGAAGAGTGTATCGATCTACAATCGGGTTTGCTGCGGATGCACTCTGAGTTACCCGGGCGATATGCCGTTTATGACTACTCGAACGCCCCTCAACTCGGTGATCACATCCTACCGAGAAGATTGACCGTAACGGAAGCGGGCAGAGTCGTATCCGAGATTTCGGTTGAGAGCCTGCAGGGAATTTCGACAGCCGATCCCAGCCTGTTTGTGCCAACCGATGCGATGAAGGCGGGACTGGCGACCGTGATGACGTCTGCGAAAAAAATCTCGCGCCTACAAGGAGACGGTCCGTTCACCTCGACCATGACCGCGCGGCCGGTTTGTGTCTTTGGCATGGTTACCTCCACGGGACAACTAGTGGAGGCGCACTCGTTGCAGCCGTCCGATCCGAACAGCCAGGCCGCCGTCGAAGACGCGAAACGAATAGACTTCTCTCCGACGATACCTGGCGGATTACCTCCGCGGCAGCATTTTGTATTTGTCATAGAGAAATTTGTTTCCCCGCAATAGATGCGGCAGTATCCGACGCCGGACTCTTGTTTATTGATTAAATTTTACGTTTGTCGAACTCTGGAAGTGGCGGTGATTCTTGTACTCAACTTCTATCCGGAACTGTGTGCCTGAATAATACACAGCTAGACAATAAGCGCGCACCGGAAGCAAGTGAGAATCCTCACCAATTTTAACGTAATCCCAGGTGATGCGTTCCTCCCTCTCAGCAAACTCGAATTCAGCGGGGAATCCGCGAGTATCTTCGTCTAGCTGAAATATGTTACCGGACGGGTCGTCGATGAAGACGTGGCCAGTTCTCGCCGAGTTATATCGCTGGTATCGGAAATAGAAGAATGGAAAGCATCCATCCACCGCCGTACTGAACTGGTACTCGAGTAGTTTCCTTCCGCCCACCTGGGAAGGCCCTCGGTAGTCGATCGTGGTGGGACACGGTGGGTCGAACACAGGGGTAATTTCGCTCCCAAAGCCTCCGTACCATTTAAAACCGGGAAGCGCCTCGAAGGGCTGTTCCCAAGGCTTCCCGTTCCTCCGGATCTGACGTCTGACCGTCGTGTCTCCCTCAAAAGTAATCTCTGTCTCGATCGTATCGAAATTGCTCCAACGCGGCGATTTCCTAGTGCTTCTGTAGCGTTTCACGGTTTCATCGGCCACGAAGTTGGAGTTTAGCAAGTATCGAGGAGGTTTAATTATGCAGAATGGACTCATCGCAAGGACCAGCGCCGCAGCCCTGATGGCGCTGGCGTTCATCTCACTGTCGGCCGTGCCCGCAAGGGCCCAGACGGCCAACACCGCGGCCAATTCCGCCGTTCGCCGCATGCCGGATGGACATCCGGATTTGCAGGGCACCTACGACCTCGCCACCATGACCCCGATGGAACGGATGCCTGGCGATCCCCCGGTGCTCAGTAAGGAACAAGCGGAGAAAGTCCAGAAAGCGGAGATGGCTCGCCGCACGGCGGATGGCGGGAAGTTGGATCCCAATCGCGCTACCCTGCCGGTAGGCGGCGACAAGAGCCAGGGAAAATCGTATTTCGAAATTCTGGAAAAGGCCGGTGGCGGCGCCGTCGGGGGCTACGATCGTCTGTGGCTGAACCAGGGCACGGCATACACCATGGTTGACGGGCAGATTCGAATATCCATCGTCATCGATCCTCCGGACGGGCGTGTGCCACCCTTCAATGCAGCCGCGAAAAAGCGGCGCGCGAATGCATTTGGGCTGCCGACGTCGGACACGGGTGAGAGCCAGGATGTCAGTGCGACGACGCGCCGCGGCGAGTTCGATAATCCGGAAGAGCGGCCGCTCAGCGAGCGCTGCCTGCTGGGATTCGGTTCCACTTCCGGTCCGCCGGCGCTGCCCGACTATTTCTATAACGATATGCATCAGATCGTGCAGACTCCAGATACGATCATGATCCTCACCGAAATGATTCACGACGCACGCATCGTGCGGATGAATGGGCAGCATCTGTCCAAGAACATTCGCCGCTGGATGGGCGATTCGGTGGGTCATTGGGAAGGCGACACGCTGGTGATAGACACGACCAACTTCACGGACAAGACCCGGTTTCGTGGATCGACGGAGAACCTCCACGTGGTCGAGCGCTTGAAGCGCATTGACGACAAAACGCTTTTGTATCGCTTCACCGTGGAAGATCCTGAGACGTGGGATCGTCCGTGGACCGGCGAAATGACCTGGCCGGCCACCAACCAGCCGATCCTAGAGTATGCCTGTCAGGAAGGCAATTACGCTGGTGATGTGATGCGGGGCGCCCGCAAGCAGGAGGCTGAGGAAGCCGCCGCTAAGACCCAAAAGTAGCGCTATCAGCCGTGCCCCGCAACCGATCCGCGTACATCGGCCAACCAGCCAATGGACTCGGACACTGGCGCGTTTCCCGGTACGAATCTGGCCCGACCGACGTTATAGCTTCGACAATCACGGCTCCAGGCTCACAGCGTGGGATAGCGTCCTAGCGCCTCGCGGAGAACAGTAGGCACCGATAGAACAGACCCAAACGCAGCATCCGCCCAGTGGAGACGTCTTCCCTCGAGTGCAGGTATCTTGCTGATCGAACAGTTGGCCCTCAAAAGCCAGATCGCTTCGGCCACCTCGTCTCCCCGTGAACGAACGACCGCGAATCACTCGCCTAAACTAGTGTTTGTCGTCGACGAGGCTGACAGTTGCTCTGGTTGGAATCTCTACCTTAGCGCCTTCAACGACAAATCGAAAATCAGCGTTGGTAGCCAACGTATTACTCGTCCACGAGGTTCCCGGCAGGAAGAGATAAACGATTTTGATGTGCCATTCGCCGGGAACTACTTTTTCCGGCAACCTCGTCTTCAGAATGAACTCCGTCCGCTCCCTATTTGCGGGGTCTCCGGACGAGACAGTAATCTCTTGGTCTGCGGTAACAGGTGACAAGCGAACGTCGAATCGAGCTCCTTCCGGAAGTACTTCGTTCAGCTTCATCTTGAAGATCAGATCACTACCGCCCCGAAGGTGTTCGTGAGCCACTTCAACTTGCGCGGAAGCGGAGGGCTGGTTTTGCGCAACGGTCATTACCGGCATTGCGAATACGAACAGCAGACCTACAATAGTGTGGAGAGAGCTCCTCGATCGAGCGTCGAGACAAATGGTGGTCATGGCGTCCTTTCCCGTTTCGCTGCAAGAGTCTTGTTTCAGCGATGTATAATCATGGTAGCCGATCTTGTTTCGCAATGCAAGAACTGTTTCACAAAAAGGAGATTTGAATGCCCCCTCATCGCCTAGAGACTCTAGGTGTTTTGGTACGGGAGAAACGCAAGTCAAGGAAACTTCGTGAAGTCGCGGCTGAGATTGGAATAGGCGCCGCCACTCTTATGCGAGTCGAAGGAGGAAAGATTCCTGACGTGGCGACATTTGGAAAAATCTGTCATTGGCTACAGATCCAGCCTGGAAACTTTCTCGGTTTTGAAGACCACAAATCTAAGCTGCCACATCAATCGAGTCCTTTGGATCACCTTACCCACGTCTCGGCGCATATGAGAACAGACTCAACTGCTCATCAGATGACGTTACAAGCTCTCGCACAGATGATTCTCTTAGCAAGAAACACTCAGTTCGAATGAGGATGCCCTATGTCGCTTCTTGAACGTGGGTTCAAATCCTGGGCAGAAAACTTTGCTGAAGGTCTCCGGGAAGAGTTGGGAGTAGGGATTGATGAGCCGATGGATCTCGAAAGATTGGCTTCGTTTCTCGGATCGAAGTTGCTGACACCTGAGAAAATTCCAGGAATGACCGAGCCACATCTCAAACAACTTCTAAGCGTCGACTCTTCAGGTTGGTCAGCGGTCACCGTTTGTGTTGGTCAGAGGTCTGTTATTATTCACAACCCACGACATTCCAAGGGGAGGCAGGCGAGTAACATAGCCCATGAAATCGCACACCTGATCTTGGAGCACGATCCGACGAGAGTGGTTATGTCACATGATGGCGTTCTTGTTATGCGCAGCTTTAATGAGAAGCAGGAAGAAGAAGCAAACTGGCTTGCATCGTGCTTGCTGCTGCCACGTCAAGCGATCATTTCCGCCCTAAAAAAGAAACTCTCGCTAGAAGGGATCGCCGAGCGTTTCGGTATTAGTGAACCCCTCGTGAGATTCCGCGTCCAAAAAACAGGAGCCCAAGCCCAGATGAAGAGATCCAGGATTGCATAGATTGAGAGAATACAAGACAGATCGCATTCAGCACCTGTAAGTCGGCATCGCGTCAGCGACACGGGCGGAGTGGTACATGCCTGATCGGCGGAACCGAACGCGTTGGCCGGGACGAACCGGTTTGGAGGGTGGCTTCAACGCGGGGATCGCACCGTGGCACGCGACAGGCACCATTCCCGTCGGTCCTGTAGGGCATTGGCCTATGCGCAAGCCAAATCGTTGCGTGGAATCGACGCACCCACGTTCGTTACTACCGGTGTTCGGCCGCACGGTACACTCGTGAACTAGGAAGGCCAACAGCCGGCGGAATGCCTCGACCAGAACATCCGAAGATTTACCATATCGTTCATGTTGATCGGCTCGCATCGATTGCTGCTGATCGGTATTTGTTCAGCGACAGGGTTATTTCGGAACGTGAAGGCGCTGGCACGACCATCGGCATGGGACGAATTAAGCGGCGACGGCTATCTCTGCCGATCGCATGCCAGCCGGGCCTTCATGTTGGAGAATGCGTTCCGTTCTATTGGTGTCCTCGATCGGTGATGCTGTTTCTCATACATCGTGACAACGACCCCGACCTGACCTATCACGGAGGTCAACAGCCTATTTTGCACCTCGAGGCGGACTTACTCAGAACCATTGAATGGGCAGAACAACATGCGAAGCGCTGGGCGTTCACGCTGTCGAATGCGGGGTCGTTCTACGTTGAGAATCGATGCGACCTCCGACAGCTGAACGAGATCAACTGGGATGCGGTAAGTGCGAGAAAATGGTCTGGGCGTGGTGTGCCCGCGGCAGTTAAAGAGGGTAAGCAGGCTGAGTTCCTGATCGAGGACTGCTTTCCGTGGCAGCTAGTGGAACGGATCGGCGTCCACTCTAATGCCGTTGCTAATCGCGTGGATCAGGCATTGACGGCAATCGCGCATCGCCCATTGATCGAGGTTCGCACGGACTGGTACTACCTGGATTAAACTATGGGTTCCGCTGTGATTGAATTCAAACAAGGCGACATCCTTGAGTCAAACGCTGAAGCTCTCGTCAACACCGTCAATTGCGTCGGTATAATGGGCCGTGGAATCGCTCTTCAATTCAAAGAGGCATTCCCAGACAACTTCAAGGCTTATGTCGTCGCATGCAAACGTGACGAGTTGCAGCCGGGAAAGATGTTTGTCTTCGAGAGGCACCAACTTCGTAACCCCAAGTTCATCATCAATTTTCCGACCAAGCGACACTGGCGAGGGCAGAGTCGCATAGGGGATATCGAAGCAGGTCTCCAATCCCTCGTGAAGGAAATTCGGGAGCGCCAGATTAAATCGATTGCTATCCCGCCATTGGGAAGCGGCCTCGGCGGTCTCGATTGGCGGCAGGTACGCCCGCGTATCGAGAAGGCGCTCGCCCCTCTTGAAGACCTGTCAGTCGTAGTTTTCGAGCCGCTCCAGGCAGCGCGAGAACCGAGCAAAGCAGCCCGGGTTCCCGATATGACCGCTGGACGAGCTGCTCTCGTCGGATTGATGAGTCGTTATCTTGCCGGCTTACTCGACCCATCTCTAACCCTTCTTGAAGTTCACAAGCTGATGTACTTTATGCAGGAAGCGGGCGAGCCGCTCAGGTTGAGGTATGTCGCAGCTCCCTATGGCCCTTACGCAGACAACCTGCGTCATGTGCTCAGGAAAATTGATGGATACTTCGTCTCGGGTTACGCTGACAGCGGAGATGCTCCCGATAAGGAGTTGAGCTTAGTACCGGGTTCCATTGAAGACGCCGACAAGTTTCTCCTTGATCACCCCACCACCCGAGCCCGCTTCGGAAGGGTGGCGGAACTGGTGGACGGTTTCGAGACACCATTCGGATTGGAACTGCTTTCCACTGTCCATTGGGTGTGCACTCGCGACCAACCTCCAGACGCGGCGCACTTGGTATCGAAGGTGTACTCTTGGAGTGAGCGCAAGCGGCAATTCTCGCCGCGCCAAATCCTGCTTGCCCGCGATGTGCTCGCGAAAAAGGGCTGGATATCCATCGCGGATTCTCAGGATACGCGCAAAGTCATTCCCGGATAACGCGAAGACCGCCGACAGCCCACAAGCCTCAACTGGATAGGCAGCAAGCGGAATGGCGCGGGCGACGGGATCGGAACGATAAGTCGGTTTCGATCCGCTGATGCACACTGCATCTGGCTGCCCAACGCCCTTGTCGTAAACTAACTCGCCGCTCAGAACACCATATCCCCGCAGATCGCGATCCCCTGAACCCCCGCCCTGAGCCGCCCACCAACTTCGGTGACGCTACTCCCCCGTCCCCATCTCCCGCACTCCCTACCATTTCCAACGCCCGGCCCGTTCCGCTCGCCGCCCCGCACTCTACAATCGAACTGGACGAATCCCCTATGAACACTGCAATGCTTTCCGAAGCTCGCCAAACCGCCAACGCCGCCAATGCCTGCCTCAGCACCGGCCCGCGCACCGCCGAAGGTAAGGCCCGCTCCTCGCAAAATGCGCGCAAACACGGACTCACCGCCGCCCAGCTCGTCATCGCCCCTGAAGACCGCCAGGAATTCGACGAACTCCTCGCCCAGCTCCAAACCGAAATCCGGCCCCAGGGCGTCCTGCAGCAAATTTTGTTTGACCGGCTGGTTGCCTCCGCCTGGAATCTCAACCGTATCCTCTATATGGAGGCCAAGCTAACCGCCTCCGCCGGAGGCTACCTCGACATCCTCGACCACCCGGAGCTGACCGCCAAGCTCGACCGTCTCGCCCGCCACCAAACCCGCATCGAGCGCAGCTTCCATCGCTCGCTCCGCGAACTCAAATCCTTGCAAACAGATGCCGCACTCGCGCCCACGCTTCCCCCCGCCTTCATGCGAACAGCCCCGCCCCTCGCCTCGAAAACGCAGATTGCAAAACGAACCCAAGCCCTGGCCCTCGCCGACCGTCAAAACGGCCCCGACGAAGAGTACTGGTGTGGGGCCGACGCTGAAGCCGCCGCGTTACGCTCCGCTCTCGAGAACTACGAACGGCCTCAAACCGAGATCGCCTCCGGCACTGGATCCACTCCATTCGATAATCCGGAGGAGCGGCCTCTCAGCGAGCGCTGCCTGCTCGGACTCGATCATGATCCTCACCGAAATGATTCACGACGCCCGCATCGTGCGGATGAACAGACTTCGCCTATTTCACATCGCCCATAGGCTTTGCGAACTTCGCGTCATCGATCGCAACGTTGCTCTTCACCTCTGCGATCTGAATGGTGAAGCGTCCGTTCAGTCTGGAAAGCGTCCAGCGGAACGGAATCTTTACGCCGTCCGCGTCCCGATAATCGGCATAATCAATCTGGGTCGGATTGCGGCCCACAGGCGTTTCCGCGTAGCGCACCAAGCGGATCAGCAGTCCCGAGTTCTGGTCGAAGTAAAGCCGCACGGGCAAGCGTCCCGGTCCCGTCCCGACCAGCGAATCGCACATAACCCCACCGATCTGTTCGGGACGAGCGCGGCGAATCTGCGGAAAGATCTCCTTCAACCTGACCGCAATTGCGAACTCGGCATCCAACGACGATGCTCCGGATTCGGTGGGCGACATTTCCCGCGCCGGGCGCCCCGTGTTGCCCATCCAGCCGGCCGTGCCATCAAAAGCGGTAAAGCTATCGCCGTTCGCCGCGTGGCTGATCGTAACGCGCTTGTTCGGTGCTTTCGTGAGTACTTCGATCGGCGTCTGACTGCCGCCCACGAGAATCGCGCCCGTCTCAACACGGCTGGTGATTTTGCGAATCGCGTCAGCGCCGCCCATGGCCGTCACGTATTTTTGGATCACATCATCGGCGGTCGGAGCGGCGCCCGCCGGCGGAGCCGTGCTTGTCTCGGCGCGCCCGGCGTCGGTTTCGAGCACCGGTGGGACGCTCGCCGGATTGGCAACACCATGGTGGCAGGAGTAGCACGACACTTGTTGCCGGCCTCCAAAGCTTCCCTTATTGATCGACGCCACCATCGCCATCATCTCCCGGGCGGTCTTCTTCGCCGGCTTGTCGTCGAGTTCCGCCTTGCCTGCCACGTGGCAGAAAGAACACTCGACGCCCAGCGAAGAGGAAATGACCTGCATCGCCGGCATCAACTGGTCGGCGGGCGCGCCCTTGAGCTGGGCGATGTTCTTGTAAACTTGTTCGGCAGTCTTAGACTCTATCGCCGGTCCATCGAGCGAGTGCTGGGCTAGAGCGATCGGCGCGAACATCACGGTTGCGACAAAAAGGACCGTCTGAAGGCTGTGTCGCGTTGTTTGGGTTTGCATTCGAGTCACCTCGGCTCCTCTGGATTGTACCTAAGATCATTGGCCTAAACTTCAGTACGTGCGATCCTAATAAACCAAGGGGTTGACGTTGACTTGCAACAACTGCAAGATTCCAAGGAGGTTCCGATGGGCACGCAGTCGCGAAATCGTAAAGACGATCCGCGAAGCCTTCATGGCAGAGTCGCTTTGGTGACGGGCGCAAGCCGTGGCGCGGGACGTGCCGTCGCGGCTGTGCTCGGCGAGCACGGTGCAACTGTCTACGTGACCGGCCGCAGCGTGCGTGGGCAGCCGACCACCGACAACCTGCCTGGCACCATTGAAGAATCGGCAGAGGAGGTTACTCGACGCGGCGGACAAGGCATTGCCCTGCGCTGCGATCATGCAAACGAGCGTGAGGTAGAGTCTCTCCTCCGGAAGATTCGCAACGAGCGAGGCAGGCTCGACATCCTTGTTAATAATGCATGGGGAGGCTATGAAGGGGGACGCCTGATGCCAGCGTACTTTTGGCAGGCGCCCCTGCGGCTTTGGGATGCAATGTTTGAGCGTGGGCTGAAAGCTCACCTTTTGGCAACGTATTTTGCGATTCCCCTGATGATCGAGTCCGCTTCCGCAGCAGCACTAACCAAGAGTCCCCCTATACCCGGGCTCATCGTCAGCACCGTCGCGTGGGACCATGACAAGTACATCGGGAACTTCTACGATGTTGCGAAGCACTCGATTGTGCGCCTGCTTTGGGGACTGGCAATGGAACTTCGCCAACACCGTATCGCGACCGTTGCCTTGGCACCCGGGTTCATGCGAACCGAGAGGGTGATGTCCCATGCAAAGGGAGAGGCGGACTGGAAGAAAATCCCGTGGCTCAAAAAGAGTGAATCGCCGGAGTACCTTGGGCGAGCGGTAGCGGCCCTGGCTGGTGACGCGCGCTTGATGCGCAGGTCGGGAAAAGCATTCCACGTCGGCGAACTGGCTCGCGAATATGGATTCACCGATACCGATGGCAGGCGCGTGCGCCCGTTCCTCATTCGCGAGTCATTTGTGGAAATGGTTAAGAAATTCGATAAACAGAGAGGTAGTTGATTGACCCGGCAGAACGCGTCCACCGCCACCTGCACAGCTGCGTAGGCCGCATCCACATCTGCCACGTCGAGGGGAGCGGCGAATGACGGGACTTACGCCAGGATCTGGTCTCGCAGACCGCCGTAGCAGATTGCCCTGGGCATCGCCTTCGCATACAGGTCGTACGGGAACCCGAGTTCAATCCGGCTTGCCTCGTCAAGCGTCTTCAATTGGTCCGCTGAAAGCGCCAGGTCGAGGCTCGCGAGATTATCCTGCAACTGAGAAAGTTTTCGCGCACCAATGATCGGGATGACCGGCACGGGGCGGTAGCGAAGCCAGGCCAGCGCGACCTGCGCCATGCTTTGGCCAGTCTCATCGGACACACTCTTGACGGCAGCGACGATCGGCTCGGTCCGTTGTTGCTCCGGCATGAAATCCTTCAGCATGTCGGTGCTCATACGGCCCGGCTCGGAGGACCCATGACCATGGTATTTGCCGGTCAGCACGCCGTTGGCAAGCGGCGACCACGCGGTCACTCCAATGTCCAACGCCTTGGCCATCGGGATCTGCTCCCGCTCCACGCTTCGCTCGATCAGGCTGTATTCGATCTGCAACCCGATGAACGGCGACCATCCACGCAGTTGCGCAAGAGTGTTCGCCTGCGCGATCCACCAGGCCGGCGCGTCAGAGATGCCCGTGTAAAGCACCTTGCCCGCGCGAACCAAGTCGTCGAGTCCTCGCATGACCTCTTCCACCGGCGTGATCTGGTCCCAGATGTGGACCCAATAAAGATCGATGTAGTCGGTCTTCAGTCGTTTGAGACTTGCCTCCACCTCCTGCATCATATTCTTCCGCTGGTTGCCGGCCGCGTTCGGGTCTGTGCCCGGAAAAGCATTGGTGTATTTCGTGGCTAGGACTACGCTCTGGCGATGGCCTTCCATAAACTCGCCAAGGAACGACTCGCTCGTCCCGTTCGTGTAGAGATTGGCAATGTCGATGAAATTGCCGCCGGCCTCGCGGAAAGCGTCGTACACCCTTCGTGCCTCGTCCTTTGTCGCGCCCCAACCCCAGTCATCTCCGAAACCCGAAGTCCACTGTTGCCTAATAGTCGATATCGCATATCAAGCTCCTTTTCGTAAATGAATTGTGCGGCGCCGTGCCAGCTTGCCACCGCGCTCCCGTCAGATCTTCTGAGAGCTCCCAAAGCTTTTTGGCTACGGCCAAATCCTTCGCGGGCGCCCCGATCACCGCGGGCCCGGGTGCGCCTATTAGTTCGAACGGCCCGGTAGGTCCGTAATAGCCTCCGCCCTTCGCTTCCGGGGAGGTGGCGGCGAGCAGAACCGGAAGCGCGCCGTCGGCTGCGGATTGACTCAAGAACGGGCGCAGTAGCACATTGCCGACCTTCGTCATCAGAGCGTCGGCGCCCGGCCCGTTCGCGATCAACTCGGTGCGCGCGTATCCAGGATGCGCCGCGTTACTCATCAGACCCCATCCCGCGGCGTCGCTTCGCCTCTGCAATTCGTGCGCGAACATCAGCATCGCGAGTTTGGACTGCGCATAGGCGGCCCAAGGCTTATAACTTCGCTCCCACTGCAAGTCGTCGAAGTGGATCGCGCCGCCCAACCGATGCGCCCCGCTGCTCACTTCGACCACACGGGGCGAACGTCCACGTTGGAGCAGCGGCAGCAACTGCGCCGTGAGCGCGAAGTGACCCAGATAGTTTGTGCCGAACTGGAGCTCGAATCCGTCGACGGTCGTGCGGCGGGACGGCGGTGTCATCACTCCAGCGTTGTTGACCAAGAGGTCGACCGGACGATCCTCAGCGAGCAGCCGGTTCGAGAAGGCGGCGACCGACGCTAGATCGGCCAGATCCAGTAACTGAAATCGAACACTCGCTCCTGGGGCCAGCGCGAGAATCTTGCGGGTTGCCTCGCGGCCCTTTGCTTCATTTCGTCCGGCCAGTATCACCCCGGCGCCATGCTGCGCCAGCACAAGCGCGGTCTCATACCCGAGTCCGCCAGTGCCTGTAACGACAGCAAGTCTTCCCGCTTGCGGGGGAACGTCGTTCACCGTCCATTTCGCCATGTCATTAGCCTCCATTCGTAAGATGTCTGAGTGCTCACTCATGATTCAAGAAAAAATATCACGTTTTCGTAAGGCCGTTCCAAAGCGCCTCGAATCCGGACGTCCGGTACTTGGCCGCGTTGGACGGATTTGCGGCTATCAATTCAATGGTCGCCTGCGTCAACGCTTCCATTATCGCGGTGATGAACTCCAGTGGAAAATCCCGTATCGTGCCCTGAGCAATCGCTTCCCGCGCCATCACCTCGACCTCGGCGAACGGCGCCGCTCCGACGGCCTTCGTCTCTTTTGTAAGCTTGCCCGACACCAGGAGTTGAGCCAGCATTTTCCGCCGTGCCGGATTCGCGACGCCCCACTTTACGTAGGCGTCCCAGATATGCTGGAGTTTGCAGCGCACATCTTTTTTTCGAGCGAAGCCGGACATGAGGACCTCCGCGAGTTCGAGCTTGATCTGCCGATAGAGGGCGTTCAGCAGATCATCCTTCGTCGGGAAATATGTGAATAGCGTTCCCTCCGCAATCCCGGCGGCTTTGGAGATCGCAGACGTCGGCGCGCTCAGGCCCCCTTCGGCGAAGACAGAAGTGGCCGCGGCTAGAATTGCGTCTCGCTTGTCGTCACTTTTGGGTCGCGCCATTTCGGAAGTGAGTGTCTACTCAATAATAAACTGGCCAAATCCGACATTGCAAGTTGTGAAGCATTACCGCGCGGCCTGGGAGAGAGCGAAGCTGTCTTCGAGCATCAGTACTTTCTTTTTCCCCAAGGTTAGAACGCACTCCTATCTGGGCGTCGCCGCAGCGATCGCCTTCTCGATCCCCTCTCGCGTGCTGTGCACATTCTTGTTCCGGCAAGATATGTCAATGTCATGACGCCAGGACCGCTGGAACCTCTGGCGGCACCAAGAACCCGGTCTATCGCAGCTCCGCGCAAAAATCTGCGAACCGCCGAGACCGATGATGAGCATAGCAGCCCACGCCTCCCAGTTTTTCGTTCGCTTCCATCAGCGAACCGTGCAACGTGTTTACCGGCGAGGAGCGAAACAGGCAGATTACCTGAAGCTCGGTCGCGGTCTCGGCGGGACTCCGCACGAGGATCCGGATCGGAATTGGGGCGCCGGGGATATCGATGCTTGCTGGCTGGGCGTGCGCCGCAGGCAACATTCAGAAGCGTTTTCAGCAACACCGGGATCACAATCGGTTTCGTCTTCAAATCAGGCCTCCGATCCGGTCGCGTGGAGCGCGAGCGTGTTGGAGCATGGTCCAACCCTCGCTTGGTGCTGTGCTCGATCCTCCAGCCGCAATCTATGTCACGCTTTGTTCCCCGCTGTAGACCCGGCGGCCTCCGCTACCCTGGGAATACAACCATTTCGCGCACTGGAGTAAGAAACAATTTAGCTAAAGCCTGATCCCTGATAGCCGATGGAATAGCGACAGAGGTTGACGCCAATTCCTACACCGAGAGTTTTGTGGATCTCCGATCGGGCCGATGAAATTGTCGACAACATTCGCTTGTCGCTCGCGTTAGTGAACAGCGCGATGGATGGATTGAGCATTTTGCGGAACCGGGATTTCGACGTCGTACTGGTGAGCCTCCCCGTTCCCGACCGGGCTTCCGCGGCCGGCCTCCTCGAAGAATTGCAGCAGGCCCAGCCCGGCACTCCCGTGGTGATTCACGCGCCGCACTCCAGGCCCACCGAAATTGTCGGCCTTCTGCGGCTGGGCGCGTTCCACGTTTTCGAGCATGGGGACGCCACCAGCCTTCTTTACATGGCGGCGAATACCAAGCTCGCCGCGGAACACGCCTCTGAGCCGCGTGATCGCGAAGCGGAAGCTTGGCGCCGTCTGCTGATCGGAGAAAGCCGGCCCATGCAGCAGATCGCCCAGTGCGTACGGCTGGTTGCTCCACGCCGCTCCACAGTGCTGATTCTCGGCGAAACCGGAACCGGCAAGGAGATCGTCGCGCGATCCATTCACGCCGCCAGTAACCGCGGTCACCTTCCGATGATCTCGGTCAACTGCAGTGCCCTGCCGGAGGCGCTGCTCGAAGCCGAACTGTTCGGACATGTGAAGGGAGCATTCACGGGAGCGACGAATCATCGTATCGGGCGCTTCGAGCAGGCCAACCACAGCACCATCTTTCTGGACGAGATCGGGGACATGCCGTTAAGTCTCCAAGCGAAGCTATTGCGCGTCTTACAGGAGCGCGAGTTCCAGCGCCTGGGCAGCTCGGAGAACGTCCGAGTCGACGTCCGCGTCATCGCGGCCACCCATGCCGATTTAGCGCAACTGAGCAAGCAAAACAGGTTCCGCGAAGATCTCTATTACCGGTTGAACGTGGTGCCTGTCCCGATTGCTCCCCTACGGGAACGTCCCTCAGACGTTCCGCTTTTGGTCCTGCACTTCGTCGAGAGGATCTGCCGCGAAGAAGGCATCCCGGCGAAAACCATTTCCCGCGAAACGCTAGATCGGCTGGCCGCTCATGACTGGCCCGGCAACGTCCGCCAACTGGAAAATGCGATCGAAAAAGCCATCGTGCTCAGCGGGGACCGGCCCGCACTCTTTCCCGGTGACTTCCCGCTTCCGCCTCGGACCCATCCGGTCGCGTTCCAACCGGGCACGCAACCATTTATTTCGCTTCCTGATCAAGGCCTGGATTTCGAGCGTACCGTGGGAAACATCGAGCTGAATATTCTCGAGCAGGCCCTGAAGAAAACGCGTGGCAACAAAAAGCTCGCCGCTGAAATGCTGGGCCTCAAACGAACCACGCTTTCCGCCAAGCTCAAGAGCCTTGCGGCCGTTGGCGCGGCGGGATAGGCGACACCTGCGCCGCGCGCACAATGAACCGTTTGGGCGCCGATCCTATGTAGTAGAACGGATAGCAGGTGACAAGCGTCAAAGTCTGCCCGTGCGAGGCAGCCAGCACGCCGACATCTCTCGGACCCACGATATCGGTAGACTCCACCAGGTAGCGATAAGTCCCATTCTCCGTCTCCAACTCGATGGTGTCATCCTTCTTGATGTTCCGCAGCGCCCGGAAGAAAGTATCACGGTGCCCCGCCAGCGCCACGTTCCCTGCGTAGCCAGGCAACGCCGTGCCGGGGATGTGTCCAACTGCTCGATGCAGGGTTTTACCGTCAGCGCCCTCGCGCACCATGGCACTCAGGTTCAGGCGAGGAATCTCAAGCCGGCCGATCACCGACGAAGGCAACGGCGGCTTTCCCTCCGGCATGGGCTGAAGCTTCTGGGCAGCCTCGGGCGCCTCCACTTTTTCGCGCTGCGCTCCGAACAACCAGGACATCTCATCCCCCACGAAGCCCCGGACCGAGGGCGTCAGCCCACGTAACGTTTGATCAAAAGCCCAGTCCTGATACGCCTGGGATAAGATCGTGCTGGCATTTACCCAAACGTAAGTATCCAGCGCCACCAAACCCACCAGCAGAAAGAACCACTCAAAACCGGCCAGCCAACGGCGCCCCCGCGGAGTTCGATTCTCGGGCGGTGAATCCAATTTCAGGATGGCCTTCATTTTTGCTCTGCCACCGCAGTGTCGGGAGTGAATAGATAGCGCGTCCGCGTGCGAACATTCAATTTTTGGCCCTCCGGCAATGAGGCTACCACCTTGATCTGCCGCTCCGGCTTGCCGTTGTTCAACTCCGGAACGTATCCGATGGTGTATCGCGTCCGAACGTCTTTCGCGATTTGGCGGCAAATCGGCACCACCTCTTCCAGAGTCTTCGGAAAGTACCAGCCTCCGCCGCTTACTTGAGCAAGCTGCTTCAGCACACCAGGGTTGGCTTCCGGGTCACTCTCATCGAATATGCCGATCGTGTAAATGGTTACGAGCGATTCCAGAACATCATGCATGACATCCGGTAGCTTGTGCACGCTGATGTTGTCTCCACCATCGCTGATCACCAGCAGCGTCTTCTTATCGCGCCTGCCCATGTCCGTTTGATGCAGCGCCATTTCGATCGCGTCATAAAGCGCGGTTCGACCTTCGGGCACGCCTTGCCATAAAGCCGCACGCAGCTGATCGATGTTATCGGAAAACAAAACTGTATCCGGAAGACCGTGCCGAGCCTTCTCATTGAAATTGATTACGAAAACCTCGTCCTGCGGATTGCTGGCCTTGATGAATTCCACTGCGGCGGCGATCACTTCGGAACGCTTCGGCCGCATACTACCGCTTTCATCCACCAGGATCCCGACCGTGACCGGGATATCCGCGTTCGCAAACTGCGTGATCTGCTGCAGCTTGCCGTTTTCGTACACCTTGAAATTGTCTTGGCCCAAGCCGGAGACGAAGCCCCCGTCCCGGCCTTTTACGCTCGCATCCAATAAAACAAGGCGCGACGTCGTCCGGATTGTGTAATTTGTCGGCTCCTGCCCGTTGCTGGCCGTTGGCGCACTCTTCTGGTAAAAACCAGCGGCAACCAACACCATTACCGGGGCCGCCAACATCCACCGGATCACGCCGCGCCCCTTGCTCATAGGTCTCTAACCTATGTTACGATGTTCGGACCACGTGCAGCACAAAATACAGGCCCACCGAGAACAATCCGATCAATCCTACCAGAGGATAAGGGCTGGCAGTCTTCGGAAGCTCTTGAGGAACCGGTTCCGGAGCGGGAGCCGGTGCGGGCTCGGGCTGAACCTCAGGCTGAGTCGGCGGCGCGGCCTGCGCGACTTCCTGCCGCGGCTCTTCGGCTGGCGGCGGTGTCGTCGTTACAGCAGCCGAGGGCATCTCGGCGGGTTGAGTCGCTTCCGTGGTCGGGACCGGCTGATGAGCAATAGACGCTATCTGAACGGCTGCCGACTTAGGATAGGCAAACTCCTGTCCGAAGTTGTCGCCGGGATAGAACCAAGCTCTCAAAGCCTTGGGTTGTCCGGGAGGCGTTTCCCAGAACGTGAATACGGTCTTTCCGGTCGGCTGCAGCCGATAATTCGGAATGGCCAGAATCGTAGTTTCCAAGTGTGTTTCATCGGCGTTGAAGATCTGGACGATGTGGCGATCAGATGGTGAATCCAGAAGTTTGATTACGTACTTACCGGCAGGCAACACCTTGTTCGGAACTTGAATCGATTCGTTTACGGTCATAATCGTCTTCTTGTTCCATTCATCCGCGCGGGCAGTCGGAGCGAGCGCGATTGCGAGCACTCCGGCAGACGCGAGTGCGAGAACTAAACGGTTCATATATGAACTCCTTCCCTGATGGAAATGTGCGATGCGCGATCGCTGAAAGCAACCGCCATGTTGCATGTACCTCATATTTGCAACCGATGGTGTTCATCGCAGCTACGCTGCCAAAACAGCAAATGTTTGTTTTTCAGAGACTTCCACTCAAAGAGGGGGAGCAAAACCCGGCAAGTTTTACAGGTTCCGAGTCGAACTGTCGACCTGCGGTCTTTAACGCGTCAGCGGATCTTCAACCCACGGTGGCGTCGCTTCCATCAGCCGCCCGAGTTCTGGTTCGAGTTTTGCCATTTTTTCCTTCATTTCCCAAGCGATGCCGCGATAACTGAAGTGCCCCTTTACTCCCGAACGAAGCCGCGAAATATATTCCGCCTCCGCGAAATCCATCTTGAAAAGAAACCTGGATTTGGTAGCAAATGGCAGCAAATAATGCGATGCCGGCTCTGGCAGGCTGCCTGCCACGTTACGGGCATGTGACACCAAGGAACTGTACAAAGCAGAGAGGCCAGCATCCTCAATGGCATCCGGAGTCGCAAAGCCCAGCTTGGTGGAGTAGGTCTGCCGGAACTGCTGGCACCTGCGATGCCGGTGCAAATCGCGATAGGCGCCGATGTCCATCACGATATCGTACACGTAAGGCGCTCCGCGAAAGCTTCGGAGGAGTTCGTCCCGGTGCGTCCTGGATCGCAACGCGACATCGATGACCTCGTTCCTTTGAGCGGAACTCCACGAACAGGCGAGTTCATACAACGCGCGATAGGAGCGCTGCGTCACCGGATAGAGTAACGTCGCGACAACATCGGCCAGCGTGTCACCCGGCTTCAGCAAATCGACCGTCTCCGAAAATCCCTCTTCGCCCTCCGATAGATTCTCCCGCGCCCACTGCCGCAGATCTTCCCGGCTGCGCAGCAGGTGCTCGTTCACCTCAACGTGTCGCGCCAGCGTCGGAGCCACCGCCTCTGATGAGCCGCTTGAATCCCACAGGCACTCCGGAGGCGCCGCGCAAGCCTCCGCGATCTCGCCCGCCAATTCGCGAATTTCGGCGTATTCGGAAGCTTTCAAGCGCCGCACCTGGCGTTCCAGCGTGCGGATGCTGGTCACCTGTCCAACGCCGGTCGGGATTCCAAAACACAGCAGGTAACGCGCCACATCGAAGGCCCGCGCTTTCAGGTTGCGCTGGTACGCGTCCGGCTTCATCGATTCAGGGCGCGGAAGTCGCTCGGCCAGATAATCAAACATCTTGGCGTGGATCTGGTTGTATCCGTCGAGCAGCTTTCCAGACGCTGCCCGATAAACCGCGGCTTGCTCGAAATCAAATTCGGGCGGCGTCACGAAACCCGATTTCGAGAAATCCTGATAACGCGACGATCGCGCCTGCCCGTCCCACAACTGCTCGTCTTCGACCTCGGTGGCCGCCAGTTCCGAGATGCCTTCAAAACACAGGACCACGTGCCCCAAGTCCGCGATGGACGCGTGCCCATATTGAAAATAGAAGCTCTCGAGAAACTTGGCCGAGTCATGCGTCCGGACCCAATCGATGGAGTCGCGAATGGAATCAGGAGATCGGCTATATCTCGCCAGCGCGTACGCGCACTTCTCCGGCGGCAAGGGCGCAACCGTGAAAACCCGTTTCGTAGCCGTGGCGCACGCGGGTTCCGTGACGCACGCACTCATGCGTGCCGCGTCGGCGCTCGTGCCGACGCTTGGCTTCCCATCATCTCCGCTGGACATCCCGCTACCCCTTGAACTCTCCAGCCAACCGGCTCGCCAGGGGCCGCGTCTGGCCGGAATACTTGTTTCCGGCCTTGCTGCGGTACGGCATCGACGAGGGCGATGAGAGCTGCTCGAAAGTAAACGAGCAGATTCGCATGCCCGGGTACAACGCCACCGGCATGCGGCTCAAATTGCTAAGCTCGAGCGTCGCTTTACCGGACCAGCCGGGATCGAACAATCCAGCCGTGCCGTGTACGATGATCCCGATCCGTCCCAGGCTCGACCGGCCTTCCAGCCTCCCGAGCACGTCATCATCGAGTTCCAGGCTCTCTTCGGTGATGGCAAGCACGAACTCGCGCGGCTGCAGGATGAACGAATCGCCAGCCGCCACCTCGACGCTCTTCATCAAGCCATCAATCCCCTTCTTCTCCTTGAGATCGATATAGGGATGGCGGCTGTGCTCGAAGATGTTAAACTCGTTGCCGAGCCGGAAATCGACTGAGCAACTGCCGAACTGCTCAGGCGGCAATTCCGGCGCGATCTTGATCTTTCCCTGCGCGATATAGCGCTTGATGTCCACATCGGACAGCACCATAGAAATTCACAGTAGCACAGGCGCGTCATCACTCCATCACCGGATGTGCTGGCGGATGCAATTCATTGAAACTAAAGTTCTCGCGCCAGCTGTCGATAAAACTCTGAGGGGCCTGGTGATCTCACTCCGGAAGTCTATCAACGAACTGGACAAGTTGAACGAGTGCAAACGCACCGCGGTTGACTGTTACGGTCTCGCGATCGGCGCTGTGGAGGAACATGCCCTTGAGATCGATGCCGCCCAAGTCGCCCAGTTCCGTTCGACGATGCAGTCGCTCCGGAAGCAGGTGAAACCCGACATCACAGCCGAGCAACTGCGCAACCTGCAAGCGTCTTTCAGCGCGGAACTGCAAGCTTATAGCGAAAAGGCCGAGCAGCGCCTCCAGCGCTTGCGTGAGGACATTCGGGCCGCCTCCGAAGCCGTGGAGGTTTTCACCGGAAACTTCGCCGCCAGTGGAACGGACCTCGATGTCGAAGTGAAACGCGATCTGCAGCGCCTCGATAAGGCGGCGCATACCGCCTCGCTCGAAGAACTGCGGGTTGTCATCGGCGGCGTCTCCGCTAGTATCGCTTCCAGCTTTGAACGGGTGAAGTCCAGCAACCACTTGGCGATCACCCAGTTAAAGGATGAGATTCGAGTGCTCCACAAGGAAATCGAAGCCGCGCGCAAGTCGCGCTCCGCCGGCAAGGCTGCCCCGACGCCCGCGCAAAAAGAGATCTTTTTGCAAATCGACACTTTTCGTAAGCGGAACGCTCCCTTTTCCGTAATCCTGGTGGCCGTGAAGAATCTGCGCGGGCTACAGAGTTGTTATTCCAAAGTTGCTGTCGAGAGTACGCTCAGCTCCTTTCACGCCCGCCTCAAAAACGCGCTCCCCGGAGGTTCCACATCCAGCCGTTGGACGGATTCACAATTCGCAGCGGTTGTTACCGTCGAGCCCACAGCCGCCATGGCGATGTCGCGCGAGCTGGCCAAGCAACTTTCTGGAAGCTACGTTGTACAGGATGGCGCTTTCCAGACTGTCGCCTTGGAAGCCAATGCAGGCGTCATCGATTGCAAAACGCAAGGCGATCCCTCTGCGCTGCAACGCAGGCTCGAGCAATTGTCCGAAACTCTCGCGCACGACTAGCGCGTGACGGTGACCGTCACATTCTCGTAGGTAAACAACGATCCATCACTGGCGACCGCCCGCAATACGTAGGTGCCCGGCTCCTGGAACGTGACCTCGGTCACCCATTTGCCATCCGGAGGCGGCTCAGGAATCGTAAAGGGCGGTGACCATGGTGAATTCGCCCACGCGCGTGAGTCGGTCCACGTTTTCATCTGTTCGGGACTGAATGTGACCGTCGAGGCTTTCCCTCGGTACACAATCCAGGACAGCCGCAAACCGGGTCCACTGGACATGACCAGCGACGACGGAGGCCTGTAGACGAGATTGGCGCCACTCGTCGGACGGCTTGGCGGCGCCAGAGGCGAAAATGACGGCGTCTCCGACTCTTCACTCGTCTTTCCGGCATGACGCGGCTGCGGTTTGCCATCGCGTCGGGCGGGCAGGTTATCCGGATCGCCGGCCAAAGCCACCAACCTCAACGGTTCTCCAAGCCTGACGCTGCGTTGTGTGTCTCCCTCCACCTCGAGCTCCGGCGGGATGTTATATCGAAGCTCATCGCGGAGGCTGCCACCATCGCCGCCGACCTCAGTTGAAATCACCTGTTTATCGATCTCGTAGTCGGTCTTGAGCGACGCATAAGCTTTCTCGGTTCTGCCGTGGGTCGTGAGGGTCCAGATCAATTCTTTGTTGCCGAAGTCCTTCGGCACGCGAACCGTGAACAGAAACGGGTTCCGGCGCGGATAAAAGTGCGTCGGCTGACCCTGGTCCGGGCCACCCGGTTCGATGTCGTTGTCCGGACCTATGGGAAGGTCGAACTCCTCCAGCCAGTTGGTGTTCATATAGCCGAAATACAACGTGAAGGAGCCATCCTCGTTAGGCATCCATCCTTCATACGACGGCGATACACTCTGCCCTTTGGAGTACGTGAATCTCATTTGGGCGAGGGCGGGTAGTTGTAGTAAAAGGAGAGCCGCCACAAAAATAAGCGCGATCCGCCCCGCTGAGGACCGGAGAACCCCGGATCGAAGCATCAGTTTCCTTGTCCGGCAGCGCCCGTCAACTCGCGAGGCAGCAGAGGCGCCCAGCACAGAGGACAGCCGATATCGTAGTCGTTACGGCTCTTCATCTTCGCTCGCCGCTTGGCCATTTCGGCCTGGAACTGTTCCTCCGTGAGCGCGACGGAATATCCCAGATCGATGAACATGTTCGCGATCGAGCGACGCCCACCGCCCGCCCAATTTCTGGGATCCGCGGGATTCTTATTCGCGGCCGTCGTGTCGAGGAAACCCATGAGGTGAATGATCGTGCCCTTCGGCAGCAGTGGCGCCGCATCGTCGTCGTACACGTACTGCTTCACCCAGTTGTGGTCGTAGCCGACGCAGCTTAGCGTCTGGATATTGTGTCCCCAGATCGCTTCCAGGCACATCCGGACACCAGGCGCGTGCAAGTGGGGCTCAAACGCGATGATCTTGGTGTGTTCCGTCAGCGTGGCGTACGCGTGAAGCTCCTGCCTCGCCTGATTCGGCATCACGTCGATGTCGATGCCATTGCCCAAACGCAGGCTCGAGCGGTGGTAGAGCGGTTTGTATCCTGGCGGGAAGAACTTAAAGGCGAATTCAAGGTGCGCCTTGGTTTCGCGGCCGTTGGAATGAATGTGGCCCGCGGTCAGCGACAGAGACGAATTCGCGGCCAGGAGCCGGCCAGCTTCGGGCGGAAAGATATCGGCGTTGCGTCCGACCTCATGAATGGGCCAGCTCGTTCCCCCTTCCTCGACGCTACTCGAATCGCGCTGACCAGGCACGATGCTGGAGTACGTCATATGGTGAAACACATAACGTCCACCCACTGTCTTGGTCGGCCCGCTCTTCGGGATGTCGTTGACTTCTCTGACCTCGAGAGCCGACACGTACTTATCTTCCGTGAGACCTGTTGGAATGAGCCCCGCGTCTCCCCACCAGTCAGGTCCGGCTGCGGGAACCGTCACCTCCTTGGATTTAAGAACGAGGTCCGGTTCACCAATGGTCCATTTGTCGGAGTCCTCAAAATTCACGGGCGGCGGCATATCGGCCGGATTGCCGCGCGGCGCCCCGTTGTCCGCCCACTTCCTGATTTTGGCTTTCTCTTCGTCAGTCAATGAGGGATCGCTCTTGAAATTCTGAATGCCGATGTCTTTCTCCACAAACCACGGCGGCATGACGCCGGCATGGGGACCGAGGTGGGTGCGCTCCTTGATCGCGCGGGCCCACGGTCTGATCTCTTCGTACGTGACGAGCGACATCGGACCGGCGCCGTTCGGCCGATGACACGACTGACAGCTGCGCTGAAGGATCGGCACGATATCTTTTGTGAAAGTGACATCGCCGGGAGACGCGCTCGCCTGCGCTCGCAGTACTGCGGCCGGCACAAAGAGACTAACCAGGACGCCGACCAGCGAAACACGCTGGAACGCAGATGCTTGAGAAGCGATAGAACCTCTGACATTCATCGCACACCTCCCGGATCTCCGGCTGTTTGAGAGGATGTTACCTCGTCAGCCGACTTTCCGTTTCTCAGTACATTCTATATCCAGTGGGTTGCGCTCGCACTGCCAGCCGAGCAGGCACGGCCCGCTCCAGCAACTGGGTAGGGTTTTTGTGATAGCCTCGTGGCGAATACGATAGCCAAAGAAGAAGTTGGAGGCCATGCACGATGATGAAAGACCGCCACAGCCGTAGAGGATTCCTAAGCATGACAGGAGCCGGCATCGCCGGTGTTGTCAGCGGGCCCTGGCTAGGCGCAGCGGCAGCTGCTCAAACGAGGCTAGGTGCCGCGGCGGCTGCTCAAACGCAGGGCGTCGATCTCAAGACCCAGGACGCCGATCTCGTCATCTTCAACGCCAAGGTCTACACGGTCGATTCCCGCATCCCGAAGGTGGATGCGTTCGCGGTCAAGTCAGGCCGCTTCGCCGCGGTGGGGAGCACCTCGGAGATGAAGTCTTTAGCCGGCAAGGGGACCCAGACGTTCGACGCCAAGCAGATGACGATCGTGCCCGGGTTCATCGACTGCCACAATCATGCGCCCGGAAACGTATTGCTCTACGAGGTCGTCGTCGGCAATCCTTACGTGGTCGAGTTCGTGACGATCGACAGTATCGTCGACAAACTCCGCGCGAGAGCCCGCGAGACACCGCCGGGCACCTGGGTGGAGGGGTATTTTTTCGACGACACCAAGGTAAAGGACAACCGCCAGCTCAACGTCCATGATCTCGATAAGGTATCGAAGGATCACCCGGTCGCGGTCCATCATCGCGGCGGCCACACGTCGTTCTACAACAGCAAGGCACTCGAGATGGCGGATATCAACAAGCAGACGCCGAATCCGCCTGGCGGAACCTTCGACCGCGACGCGAACGGTGAGCTCAATGGCCGGGTTACCGACCGGGCGAAGAACGTGTTTAACAAGGTCGGCAAGCGGAAGACCTTTAGCGCCGAACAGACGCTGCAGCGCGATCGCGATGGGTTGGCCTACATCTCCAAGCAGTTCGTCCGCTATGGCGTCACGAGCGTGCATCACGAGGGTGGCAATCTGTTCGCCCTGCAGCAGGTGCGCGCCCATGGTGACCTCCTGCACCGCGTGAGCTACGAGGCCAGCGGCAAGGTGCTGGAGGCAATGATCGCCGGCGGCATCGAGTCCGGCTTCGGTGACGAGTGGATCCGGTTCGGGGCCACCTCCGAACACACCGTCGACGGGTCGTTCTCGGAGCGCACCATGGCGCTCAGCATTCCGTATCCTGGCATGGAGCCGCCGTACAAGGGCAACGTCACGGAGACGCAGGACGACCTGAACGCGTGGATCGAGCGGGTACATCGCGCCGGCATCCAGGTCAACTGCCATGCCAATGGTGATGTCGCGATCGATATGATGCTCACGGCGGTCGAGCGCGCACAGCGGCTGTTTCCACGCACGGACACGCGCCCCAAGATCACCCATTGCACGCTGATTAACGACGATCTGGTGCGGCGTATGAAGGCGCTGGGCGCAGTTCCGGCCGCTTTTACATCGTATGCGTATTACAACTCCGACAAGTTTCATTTTTACGGCGAAGAGCTGATGAAACGCTGCATGGCCTATCGCACTTTCCTCGACGCCGGGATTGTGGCGGCGGCAGGCTCAGACTTCAGTCCCGGACCGTTCGATCCGCGGATGGCCATTCAGGGAATGGTGACGCGCACCGGGTGGGATGGACAGACCTGGGGAGCCAACCAGCGGGTCAGCGTAGATGAAGCGCTGCGGATCAACACCATCAACGGCGCCTACAATTCGCATGAGGAAGGGATCAAAGGATCAATTACACCGGGCAAACTGGCGGACTTCGTCGTCCTGTCGGACGATCTCTACACGGTGGACAAGGAGAAGATCAAGGATATCGAGATTGTTCGCACGGTGGTGGGCGGGAGCACGGTCTATCAGGCGTGACATTTGGTGGACGGCATGGGATTCGAACCCACGACCCCGGCGTTGCGAACGCCGTGCTCTCCCAGCTGAGCTAGCCGCCCACTCCAGTTGGTTGTTCCCATTTTACCCCACTCGCTCGACTCGCCGGTCGCCTGTGAAGTAGATGAGATATTATCCTGAGTTGGCCATGCGTCGAGTAACTCTGCTAGTGCTCTTCACGACCGCCGCCCTGGCTGCGCCGGACGCGATATATATCAACGGCAAGATCGTCACCGTCGATCCGCGCTTCACCATCGCCAAAGCGATCGCAGTCACCGGCGGCAAGTTCGAAGCCGTCGGCAAGAATATCGACATCCAAAAGCTCGCGGGATCGGCCACCCGCATCATCGACCTGCGCGGCCGGACGGTAATCCCCGGTCTCGAAGACAGTCACCTGCACAATGCCGGCGGTGGACCCGGTGTCGACTTATCGAATGCTCGCACTCTCGCCGACGTCCTGGCAGCCGTTGGTCAGCGCGCCAAGAGCGCGGCGTCTGGCGAGGTCATCGTGTCTAATGGCGACTGGCACGAAGCGCAGCTCACTGAGCAGCGTCTGCCGTTACGCCGCGATCTCGATACAGTTTCTCCAAACAACCCGGTCGTCCTCGTCCGCGGGGGACACGAGTACATTCTCAATTCCGCCGCGCTCGCTGAGTGGCACATCGATAAAACGACCACGGCGCCCGAGGGCGGCCAGATCAGCCGCTATCCCGACGGTGAACCGAACGGCGAGCTGATCGACAAGGCGCGCACGCTCGTCGTTCTTCCGGCCAGCAAATTGACGCGCGAGCAGCAAATCGACAACTGGACCGCGCAATATCACAAGCTCAATGCCGCCGGCCTCACCAGCGTCCGCCATCCCGGGATCAGCATCGATCAATATCGTTTGCTGCAGGAGATGAAACGGCGTGGACTGCTGAGCATCCGCCTCAACGTGCTACTCTCGGCGCCGCCAAATCCGGATGCCATCAACGTGCGCGCGTTCATCGAAGGATCCGGTGTCCAGCCGGACGAAGGCGACGAGTGGCTACGCGTCGGCGGCGTGAAGCTCATTGCCGACGGCGGCTTCGAAGGTGGCTGGATGCGCGATCCTTATGAGGAACCGTACGGCAATCACGGTGCCTATCACGGGCTGCAACTAATCCCATCCGATCGTTATATCGCGATCGTGAAGCAGCTCAATCGGCTCGGCTGGCGCGTCGGCACTCATGCGGTCGGCGATGCGGCGATCGACGAAGTGCTGGCCGGATACGAGGCTGCCAATGCCGAGCACTCCATCGTCGGCAAGCGTTGGGCGATCGAGCACGGCTTCATCCCGCGAGAAGAACAGTTCGCGCGCATGAAGGCGCTGGGCCTGGTGGTGACGGTGCAGAATCATCTGTATCTCGCCGGCCCGAGTCTAGTGCGCTACTGGGGGCCAAAACGCGCGGCCTGGGTCACGCCGGTGCGGGCCTATCTAGATCACGGCATCACTGTGGCGGCGGGCACCGATGCTTCCGTCGTTCCATACCCGCCGCTTTGGACCATCTATCATTTCGTAACACGCGACACGATTTCCGGCGGTGTGCTCGGCGCCGATCAAAAGATTACGCGCCAGGAAGCGTTGCGCCTCAGCACCATCGACAACGCTTACCTGACGTTTGAAGAGAAGACTAAAGGCTCCATCGAGCGCGGCAAATGGGCTGACTTCGTGGTCCTCGCCGAAGACATCCTTACGGTCCCGGATAAGCGAATCGAAAAGATGAAAGTGCTGATGACCGTAGTCGGGGGCAAGGCCGTGTTCGTAGATGACGCGTTCGGCCCGCATTGAGCCGGAGTCCTTTGAGACAACTTTTCAGGTTTATTATGATCGGAACGCAATCTCATACCGGGATCGTGTCGTCAACGGTGAGGAACGCTGGCATACGATCGGATTGGCCGGCGGCTTGGCCCTTTTACTAGTCGTCCATACGAGTGAGGAACAACATGGCGAAGAAGTCATCCGCATCATCTCGGCAAGAAAAGCGGGTGCCCGCGAGCGGGCTCTTTACGGCTCGCATCAATGACAAAGAGCGACGGGAACTGCAACGCTTGGCGCGTATGCCCGATTCCCAAATCGATTTTTCGGACGCTCCGGAGGAGCAGCCCCTAGCGTCAGAGGTTCACGTTGGCCGATTTTATCGGCATATAAAGCAGCTAGTAAGTCTTCGAGTAGATGCGGATGTGCTCGCTTGGTTTCGAGGACGCGGAAGAAAATATCAAACTTACATGAATCAAGTATTGCGCCGCGAGATGCAGGCACGCTCACGGCGCCATTAAGCTTGAGCATTATCTGCAAACGCCGAATCGGCGACAGCCGTCAGTTGCCCCTCTATTCACGGCACCGACCCTGGCGCCACCCTCCGCTTGGTTGCCTGCTCGAAACCATACGCCAACTCGATCAGCCGCGGCTCGCTGCACGCCGTTCCCGTAAACCCGACCCCGAACGGCGCGGGCTTGGCATTGAAGCCATCCGGAAAGGATGGCGTCGGTGCGTTGGGCGCCAACCCGAACGGAACCACGATAATCGGATAACCCGCCCGCGCGGCCAAGCCTGCGCCGCTCGCTCCCGGCGTCAGAATCGCATCCAACTGAGAAGCCTTCAGCGCGCCGTCGATGCCCTTATCGCGGCTCAGCAGCAGATCCTTGCGATGATCGGCTTCGTAGCGCGCGCGATCCACCTCCAGATCCATTTGGTCTGAAATATCCAGCCGCGACTGACCATACTTGATCGCGCCCGCCTTGGCGTGATCCAAGTTCCACTGACGGAGTTCCGTGAGCGTCTTCACCGGAGCTGACGGTCCCAGACTGGCCAGCCACTTGTTGAAATCGCGCTTCATGCCGTACTTGAAATCCACCGAGCAGGTTTCGTCCTTGCCCTTGGCCTGATCGCCGCCCGAGCAATAATCCCACTGCAGAAAATTGCTCTTCGGATCTTTGTCGACGTAGCTCGGAATGTCCGCCGGATCGACAATCACGGCGCCTTGCTGCTTCAAAATCGCGATCGCATCGGCCATCACTTTCGCCTGCGCAGCATCCAGGCCCCCGCGCGGCTTTTCTTCCCCAGTCAACGTGACCTTGTCGTAGTAGAAGACGCGAGGAACGCCGATGCGCGCTCCCTTGAGTCCATCGGCTCTCAGGAATTTCGTGTAGTCGCGACCGGGCGGCGGCGTACAGGTCCGGGTCGCCGCGTCGTTCGGATCGGGCGTTGCACCCTCCAGCGCGCCCAGCATGATGGCCGCATCGGTCACAGTTCGGGCCATCGGACCGGCGGTATCATGATCGGCGGTGATCGGAATTACGCCGTAGCGACTGACGCGTCCAATGGTCGGGCGTATGCCGACCAGCATGTTCTGGTTCGACGGGCTGATGATCGACCCGCCGGTGTCTGACCCCACGTTGCCGGCCCAGAAACTCGCGGCCGTCCCAATTCCGGAGCTCGATCCGCCGGTCGCCAGCGCGGGCCGTCCGTCAAAAGTCGCTTCCCGTGGATCGGGGCGCGGATCGTAGGGGTTGTACCCGTACCGACCAACAGCGTTGTAGTTGCCCGGCATCGGATCAGGTGCGCCGGCCACCCAGTTGGCTAGTTCCGTCAACCCGGTCTTGGCGATGATGACCGCGCCGCCCTCGCGCAAATTCTTCACCAGCGTCGCTTCGTACGGCGGGGTGAATCCGGCGAATGCCAGCGCCCCGCCCGTGGTCGGCATGTTCGTTGTGTGAATATTGTCCTTCAGCGCGATCGGAATCCCGTGCAGCGGACCCCGGACGTTGCCGCGTATCCTCTCGCGATCCAGTTCATCGGCCTCCTGAATCGCGTTGCCATTCACCGTGATGGCCGCGTGCAGCTTGTCTTCGTAGAGTCCGATCCGGATCAGGTGCAACGCTACCAGCTCGCGCGCGGTAATGCGTCCTTGCTCCATTGCGGCGCGCATTTCTGGAATGTTCGCTTCAACTACGTTGAACGTCGCTGCTGCCTTTTTGACCTGCCCTTGAGCCACCAGTCCAGCCGGCACGGAGAGCAATAACAATACTTTTTTCACCGCATCTCGCATTGTCGATAAGTATATCAATGGCCGCTGAAACGTCCGTTGACCGCGGTACGTACAACATACTTGAGGTCCCCAGCGGTGATCAGAGCATTTAACTTTCTTCTTGTTGTTTTCCTTGGTACCGGACTTGTTTCGGCTTCGCCGGCGGACATTTCCGTTCCACCACAAGATAAGGTGGTTTTCCGCAGCGATGTCTCCTTGGTTCGTGTCGACGCCCGCGTGGTCGATGGCGGCAACCATGCCATCCCCGGGCTGCACGCGGACGATTTCGTCCTCCGCGAAGAAGGCCAGCCACAACCGATCCGAGGATTTGGCAGTGAAGACCTACCCGTCGACGTCCTCTTTTTGCTGGACGTCAGCGCCAGCATGCGACCGCATGTTCAACGTATCGCCGAGGCTTCCGGTCTGGCATTGACCGTGCTGGGCAAGGACGACCGCATGGGCATCATGGTTTTCGATCGATCGACCCGCGTGCTCTTGCCGTTCTCCACCAATCGGGAGGATGTCCATCAGGCCTTCGAGCGACTGCTTCACCAGGAGCAATTCAACGGTGGTACGGATATCAGCCGAGCCATGCTCGACGCCTCGGACTACATTGGCCGCGAAGGCCGCCGGGATGTACGGCGGGCAATCGTGATTTTGACTGACGATCAAACCGAGATGGACCGCGATGATGTGGCCGTGATGCGCGCCCTGGCGCGGGCCGATGCCGTTCTATGCGCCCTGATCGCTCCCGATGCCCTGCACAGCGGCCAAGTGCCCAGCAGCGGCGGTCTGCAGGACCCGTTCGGTGGCGTTCTTGGTCCCGAAGTCAGACGGCTCTTCGGGGACCAATTGCCGCGCGTCCTCAGAATGATGGCACGGCCTCATACCAGTTCGGCTGGCACGGCGGAGATCGCGCAGGATTCCGGCGGCGACAGCATGTCCGTTAATGAAGCCTCAGCGCTCCAACAGACCCTCGCGCGCATACGCCAACGCTACGCGCTGTTTTTCAATCTGCCTGACGGCGTCGAACCCGGCCGGGAACGGAACATCGAAGTGGCCCTCACGCCCGCCGCGCTCCAGCGTTATCCCGATGCCCAAGTGAAATACCGGCGCGCGTACATGACTCCCGAAGGCGGTCCGGCCCCATCATCCCGGGATGCCACAAACCCGGATACTACCCCAGTTGCGCCCACCGCCCCGGATGGACTATAGTCGGACAGGTACGACTTTTTCAATTAAGGGAGGAAGTCATGAAGAAATCTCTAAACCTTCTCGCGCTGGCCGCTACGTTCTCCTTCGGCGCTATGGCCGCGGATTTTAACGGCTATATCATCGATCAGAATTGTTCCTCAAAGGCCGCGATGAGGGGCAATGTCGAGTGCGCCAACAAGTGCATCAAAGGCGGCTCGCCCGCAGTGCTCGTAACCGACGACGGCAAAATCTACAAGTTCGACGATCAAGCGAAAGTTCTCGATCATGCCGGCAAAAAAGTGACCGTTACAGGTAGGCTGAAAGACGACACTATTACGGTCGCCAAAGTCAGCGAGTAAGTAATCCACGCAAATTGTGTCCTAAACCGGCTTTCGCGACTGACGGGAGCCGGTTTCGTTTTTCGTGGCGCAGGTCTCCGGCCTGCGTTGGGACAATACAGGTACAGTGGTGAGTATGGCGTCTCGCCTCACCGTCAGCCGTAATTCCCCCGCCGATGTGCAGCAGCGGCAGGTGATCGTTAGGCTGGATGGTGAACCGTTCGCGATCCTGCTCTTCGGCCAGACGCTCACCCGCGAGATTTCCCCCGGATCGCATCGCCTTCGTTTCGACAACACCTGGGTCAAGAAGACCGTCGAATTCAAAGCTGCCGATGGCGAAGAAGTGAACTATAACGTGATCAACCGCGCCGGCCGCTTCACCTGGTGGATGGTCGCAGTCTTAGGCGCCGGGCCGATGTATCTCACCGTCGAACGCGCCCCGGCGGAATCACGATCAGCTCAATCTTCTTCCGCCGCGCTTCCAAACGCGCCGTAGAGGTCCTGCTGCTTCACCTTCTCGGTGTTGAAGCGCGCCGCCCGATCGCGCATCGTCTGCAGAACTTTCTCGGCCTCGGGCAGTTCGCCCTTGATCCAGCGCAGTGGATTAATCCGCGCCACTACGAACGATCGCAAATAAGGGCTCCGCAGCCCGCGCTCCTTCAGCTTGGCAATCGCCTCGGCCACCTTCTCTTCCAGTTCCAGCAATAACTCCGCGCGATGCTCGTGGATCTTAATCGCCGTGCGGATCGGCTCGCCGGAAAATTCTTCCACTCTCCGCAGCACCGGATGATACGCCCCTCCGGCAAAGCCGCGCTTGGTCTCGTAAGCTAGACCCAAAGTCACCAGCGACGCATCCTCCAGGTAAAACGCAAAGCTCGATTCCGGCTGCGATCCCTCGTCGGGCAGCAGGCCTTTGTAGATGCGAATCACCTCCAGCGACTTCTCCTTCAGGTTGTGCGCCTTCTCCGTATTCAACGCCAGGATCTGCCGCGCGATCTCGCGATCGGGCACAACCAGCGCCGTAATCGACCGCGCCCCGAGCCGCCGCATCGCCTCCAGCCTATGAAATCCGTTCGGTGTCCAGAAGCCCTCTTCCGGCGCAGGAACAACGATCACCGGGTCGAGAAACCTCCCCGTCTTTTCGATCACGCCGGCCAATCGCTTGTGATGAGCTTCAGAGAGATCGCGCTGAAATGGAGTCGGCTGCACGTGATCGATGGGAAGAATCGCAACCAGCAGCGGATGTCCGCCCAGCGGATCCCGATAGCCGGCCAGAACCGCGCCGCCTTCTTGCTCCACCCTACGAACCACCGGAGCCAGTTCGTCGACGATGCCGGTGGCGCAGTCGCGCGGCTCGAGTCCAGCCGACTTCGGCTGTCGCTTGCGAGGAACTCGACGCTTCGACGGTTTCTTGGTCTTCGTCGCTGCCTTGGCCACTTCTGCTGATGTTACCGTGGAGCGAGCGAGCCTGCTGAGCCGGAATCACGCACGGTGGGATAAAATCACCAATATCTATGCCCGTGGCACTGGGTACTCGCATTGGTTCGTACGAAATCCTCGCGCCGCTCGGCTCGGGTGGAATGGGCGAGGTATATCGCGCGCGTGACACCAAGCTCAAACGAGAAATCGCGCTAAAGGTTCTACCCGAGGCGTTCGCCAGCGACCCCGAAAGGATGGAGCGCTTTCAGCGCGAGGCAGAAGCACTGGCCGCGTTGAACCATCCCAATATCGCGCATATCTACGGGGTCGAAGAGCGCGCGCTGGTGATGGAACTGGTGGAAGGCGAAACACTCAAGGGCCCCCTGCCCCTCGAAACTACGCTGGACTATGCGCGCCAGATCGCCGCGGCTTTAGAAGCTGCGCACGCGAAAGGCATCGTCCATCGCGACCTGAAACCAGCCAACGTGAAGGTCACACCAGACGGTACGGTCAAGGTTCTCGATTTCGGATTGGCGCAACTGAGCCGCGACCGCAAGGAAGCGGAATCCGATCCTTCGAATTCGCCGACATTCACCATGTCGGCCACTGGCGCCGGCATGATCCTGGGTACCGCTGCGTATATGAGCCCCGAACAGGCGCGTGGCAAACCGGTCGACAAGCGCGCCGATATTTGGGCGTTCGGCGTGGTGCTGTATGAAATGCTGACTGGCCAGCGGCTTTTTAAAGGCGAGACCGTCACCGATGTTCTGGCGGCAGTCGTCAAAGAAGAGCCGGATTTGACACGCGTGCCACACAAAGTTCGGCGCCTGCTCGAATCCTGTCTACAGAAAGATCCCGGGAAGCGGCTGCAGGCGATCGGTGATTATCGATGGCTATTAGAAGAGACTCCGCAGGCTGGAAGCCGGCACCACAGCGGGTTGCCATGGAAGATCGTGGCGGCTATCCTCGCAATTGTCACGCTGGCCCTGGGAGCCGCATATTTCCGCCGCCCAACCGAGCAACCGCACGTGGTCAAACTCTCCGTGCTGCCGCCGGAGAACGCTGACTTTCCGGCCATATCACCCGATGGGCGCCGCTTGGCATTCGTCGCCACGACAGGCCAGGAACGCAACAAGCTTTGGATACGCGATCTGGATTCGCTGGCAGCCCGCCCGCTACCTGGAACAGAAGGCGGAAGATATCCTTTTTGGTCTCCCGATAGCCGATTCATTGGCTTCTTTGCGCTTGGAAAACTTAAGACCGTCGACCTGACCAGCGGCGCTGTGATGACACTATGTGATGCTGGGGGACAGGCTCGAGGTGGATCTTGGAGCCAGCGCGGAACAATATTGTTTGCGAACAATCTTCGAGGTCCTCTTCTCAGCGTTCCCGCCGCGGGTGGGACCGCTACGCCCGTGACCGCGCTCGACCAGACCTCGGGAGAGATTTCTAATCGTTTCCCGTGGTTTTTACCAGACGGCCGTCATTTCCTGTACACGGCGAGGTCTGCGAACCTGGAAAAAGCTACGATCTATCTCGCGGATCTTGACTCGAAGACCAGACGTCCAGTTCTGGAAGCGGCGTCCAACGTAGTTTACACACCGCCAGGATACTTGCTTTTCGTGCGCGATCGAACGCTCATGGCCCAGCCATTTGACGCCGGTCAAGGCAAGACCACCGGTGATTCGGTTCCGGTAGCTGAGCAGATCGGTTATAGCCCCGTACAGATTCAGGGGCAGTTTTCCGCCTCGCAAAATGGGGTCCTGGTTTATGCTTCGGACGTCGGTGGGCCACAAAATGTCCAACTTACATGGTTTGATCGGTCAGGAAATTCCGTCGGCAGAATCGGCGCCTCCGGCCTCCTGAGTCGCCCTGCGATCTCGCCGGATGGCAACACCGTGGCGGTCGACCGTCTCGACCAACAAACTTCATTGGCCGACATTTGGCTATACGATCTGCGGCGCGATACGGCTACGCGCTTCACGTTCAATTCGAGAGCGAACGTATATCCAGTTTGGTCTCCGGATGGTAGCCACATCGCATTCAGCTCAGGCCTCGGCGGCGGAGCTACCGTTATATATCAAAAATCCACCAGTGGCATGGCAGCGGACGAGGCTCTGGACAAAGCAGAGCACCCTAAGTTTCCGTTGGATTGGTCCCGAGACGGCCGTTATCTGATCGAGGAAGTAAACGATCCTAAAACAAAACAGGACATCTGGGTGTTGCCGCTCTTCGGTGACCGCAAGCCCTTTCCCTATTTGCAGACCGAATTCAATGAATTATATGGCAAGTTGTCGCCCAACGGCCAATGGCTGGCTTATGTCTCAGATGAAACGAAACGCAATGAGATCTACGTCCAGACTTTTCCCACTCCCGGAGGCAAGTGGCAGATTTCCACCAATGGCGGTCTGTACCCTGTCTGGAGCCGGGATGGAAAGGAACTCTTCTACATTGGCGCCGATCAAAAACTCATGGCCGTGGAGGTGATGGGCGGCAACACGTTTCAGGCGGGCGTGCCTAGGCCCCTCTTTCAAACGCGCCTGGGAAGCGGCGTTTTCGCCATTTGGTTCGACGTCAGTAAGGACGGGCGCTTTCTCATGCCGGTGCCGGTGGAAAATACGGCCCCCGTGCCGATGACCGTGGTTGTCAACTGGACCACGGGGTTGAAGAAATAAGCCTGGCGTTGTGGTAGAGTACCAATCCATGAGTTCTCCGAAACAATCATCGCTCGACGAAGTCAAGCTCGCCATGGCGGCCACCAATAACCTTTTCAACACCGAGGTCTTCGGCAAGCGGAACTTCGCTGCTCTGGATCAGATTTACACTTCGGATGCCCGCATCCTTCCACCCGGTGCGCCTATGATTTCTGGCCGCGAAGCGATCAAGAAGTTTTGGTCCGATCTGATTCAGTCGGTGAATGCGAAGTCAGCGGTCCTTGCGACGGTAGACCTGATTTTGGCCGGTGATGGTCTGGTCGAAATCGGGCGCGCCACTCTCACCGTTGAGCCACACGGACAATCCACAACTCAAATGGAAGTGAAGTACGTCGTGTACTGGCGGCAGGAAGACGGCCGGTGGAAGTGGCACGTGGACATCTGGAACCAAAACGCCTAAAATCGTAGCCGAAATGGATTTTCCTGCGTCCCGAGCCTCCCTCTTGCTCGCCATCGCCCTCTGCATCACCCGCGTACCCTCATCAGCCCAAACCTGGAAGCCTCCGGTCGCCCTGAAAACCCTTCCCAATGGGCTGAAGGTGGTTGTCTCGGAAGATCATTCCGCACCCACTTTCGGGATATGCGTCTCCTACGGGATCGGCTTTCGCCTGGAGCCCGAGGGGCGCACTGGATTTGCCCACTTGTTCGAACACATGATGTTTGAAGGTACACCCAAGGCGCCCAAGGGTACCTTGGACAAAGTAATCGAGGGCGGCGGCGGCAACAACAACGGCGACACCCGTTACGATTTCACCGAGTACATCGAGACCGCTCCGGTCTCCGCTCTCGATCCGATCCTGTGGATCGAGGCCGACCGCATGAAGACACTCGATTTTGCGCCGGCCAATCTGGAGAATCAGCGCAAAGTGGTAGAGGAGGAGGTCCGCGTAAATGTGCTGAATCGGCCCTACGGGTTGTTTTTCGCCATTGACCTGCCCGGTAAGGCATTCGATACCTATCCCAACGCTCACAATTTCTATGGGGAGTTCAAAGACCTAGATGCGGCTCGCATTGAAGACGTGGAAAAATTCTATAACCAATACTACTCGCCCAATAACGCTGTACTGGCGATCGTAGGCGACGTAAGCGCGACCGAGGTCTTCGCCAAGGTAGAGAAGTATTTCGGCCCCGTCCCTGCCCGCGCCGCGCCCCCTCGCGCCAACGTCGAGGAGAAGCCGCAGACGTCCGAGCGGCGTTCCGTCCAGACAGACAAGCTAGCCAATCTGCCGGCGCTCGCCGTCGGCTATCGTACGCCCCCGCGCCGTTCGCACGACGCCGTGGTGGCCGCGGTTGCTGGTGAATTGCTGCACAATGGCCAGGCTTCCCGCCTCTATCAGAGCCTGGTGAAAGAGAAACAGAAGGCCGTGTCGGTGGATGGCGGCCTCAATTGGCCGTTAGGGAATCCTTTCGAGTACAACGGGCCGACGCTCCTGGTTTCCTTCGTAGTGGCCCCGGAGAACACGCAAGAAGACGCGCTGCTTGCGGCTTATGATGACGCAATCGCCGATCTGGCGCGCCGTGGCCCCGACAATGCCGAACTCGACCGCATCAAGGCGAAGATGCGCTCGGATTGGTACGACCAGCTGGAGGTTCCCATCCAGCGCGCTTCCACCCTCTCCCACGCTGTGCTGTTCGATGGCAACGCGGATCGCGTCGGCTCCATCCCGGATGAGATTGCCGCCGTCACCGCTGACGATATCCGCAAATTTGCCGCGACGTTTCTAGTGAAAACCGATCGAACCATCATCTGGCGTGTGCCGGCGCCGAAGCAGGGAGATCGCAAATGATACGCAAATATGGAACGGCAGCAGCGGCCTTAATCCTGAGTTGGGCAGGCCTCGCAGCAGACAGACAGCCGCTGCCGAAGGACCTTCCCCCATACGGCCCGATCAAACAATTAGCTGCGCCGCACGTGACCATAGTGAAACTCGACAATGGCCTGACGGTGTGGCTCGTACCGGAGGCCGGTTTTCCGAAAGTGGCCGTCACGCTTGCTGTACGCGGCGGCTATACTGCCGATCCGAAGGATCGCCCCGGCTTCGCCGACCTGATCGCTGCCACTGTCACCCAAGGCACCCGCAACCGCTCGGCCAAGCAAGTCGCGGAAGACCTGGAGGCCGTGGGCGGCGATTTGTCCGGCAACTCTATGCCCGACTCAATCCTCATAGAAACCAGCGCGCTCAGTTCCAAAGCCGACACGGCGCTGCAAATTCTCGCGGACGTCATGCAGCAGGCCACCTTCTCCGACCAGGAAGTGGCCATCGCGAAGAGCAATCTATCGTCAGCGCTTCAGGCCAACGAAGCCGACCCGAGTTTCCTCGGCTGCCGCTCGCATCGGCAACGCGCTTTACGGCGGCATGTTCGGGTCGCGGCTGGTCAACAATATCCGTGAGGACAAAGGCTACACGTATTCGCCCGGTGCGCGCCTCACGCTGAATCGCGAGACGGGCGTGCTGGTCACTCGCGCGGATGTGCGCAATCCCGTGACAGGCGCCAGTTTCAATGAGATTACGTATGAACTGAACCGGATGGCCACCACGGCGCCCGACACCGACGAAGTCGAGCGTGCGAAACGCTATGCGCTCGGCTCGCTGGCACTCCAGTTGCAAGCTCGGGCTGCGGTCGCGCGCCAACTCGCCAGTTTGTGGATCGATTCGCTGCCTCCCGAGGAGTTGGCGTTGCAAGGCCAAAAAATCGAAAAAGTGACTCCGCAGGACGTCCAGGCTGCCGGACGCAAATATTTTCCCGCCTGGCGGATGACAGTGGTTGCGGTCGGCGAAGAGCAAGTGATCAAGGACGAGCTAGCGCCGTTTGGTTTGGAGTTTCAGAAGGCGCCCTGAGCCTGGCAGTCGGTTGCTCGGCATGATCGATGACCAGAACTTCGACTGGTCCCTTGCCCGGCACGAGCTTTAGCCCAAGTTGTTCCTCTAGCGCGGCGAAGATGTTCGGGAGGTTGGGATTGGCCGGCCCTCCGTAGCCCGGAGGCATTCCCATCAGGGCCCCGTCCGAAGTGAAATTCAGGAAGAGATCGAATTCGCCGGTGAATCCGGTTTTGTCCAAGATCGGACGGTCTAATATTAATGCGAGCTGTCTTGAGAGGTCCGCGATGCGAACCTTCCTTCCTACCATTCCCAGCCCAAGCCCCGCCGGGTACGCCAGACTGTTCCCCTCTGCGAGCCCAAATGCCGGCCCCGAGACATAGCCACAGTCGACCTTCCCCGGGACCTGATGCGGCTTCGTGCCGGGCGGAAAAGAAACGCAGTCCGCCGGCTTCGCCGCCGGCAATTTGAAGCCGTTCTTCGCGGCAGTCAAAACATAAACAGGGAGCTCTCTGGTCTCCCGATGAAGCTTCAGCTTGAACCGGTCGGCCAGGAGCGTTTGCCGCATCAGCCACCATTGCTTCGGATCGGCGTTGGCCCCCGCTTTGACCTCGATATCGTAGCCCTCGGAGTTGATCCAGGCCGGACCTCCTGCCACCTGAGACGCCGGCAGGACATTGAGGTGGCCGAGCATTGGGTTGTCGTGGTTCGCGTATGCAAATTGAATGAGAAGCAGCAAGGACGCGTTAGTGTTCATCCCCATACGGTGTCGGAAGCGTTCACTCCAATTAGAAGTATTTCGTTTGATCGACACTGATTGAAATGCGGGACGCGCGTCGGGCTGGCCGAACAATCCGTATGCCGCGACCCCCAGCAGAATAGCGACCGCGAGGACGCCCGGTCCCAGGCCGATGCGGACGGCTGGCCGCGACTGGCCCAGCAACCATGCGATGCGGTCGGGCAGCGATCCACCATTGGCGGCAACCGCGGCAGTGAGATGCGCCGGGCGGAACGATTCCAACTGCGCCAGAGCGCGAGCATACGTGAGCACATCGCCGCTGACCGCTACGGCCACATCGTCGCAGCACAGCTCCCGCTCGGCGCGAATATGCCCCGATACCCACCACACCGCGGGATGGTAGAACAGCAGAGCTTCGGCGACGCTCTGCAGAATGTTGACCAGATAATCGTGCCGTCGGATGTGCGCCAGCTCATGCAGCAGCAGCACCTCCAGATGTTCGGCCGGCAGACCGCTGAGCGCCCCCACTGGTATCAGCACAACGGGACGCAGCCAGCCGACCACCGTCGGCACTTGCACCAGCGCCGAGACTAGCAACCGTACAGGACGAGAGAGAGCAATCCGCGCAGCGAGCTTCTGCAGAATCTGTTGCCATTCCTGGGGCGCCCGCCGCACCAGGATTGACCGCATGCGTGCGGCGATCACCCAGCCTCCCACCAGCCGCACCCAAAACACCACCGCGCCGACGAGCCAGAGCATCACGACCCAAACCAGTAACTGTGGCTGCTGCACGCCGGACACCGTGGCGCGCACGAAAGCGGGCAGAGTGGTGGTAGTGGTCTCGATACCGGTGGTGGAAGCGGCCGGGGTAGTAATTCGGATGCGATAGGCAGCTTCTGGATTTGCGTCCAATGGCCGCATCAGCCACCAAGTCATCAGCGGAGCGGCCAGCATGGCTGCCAATGCCGCGCAGGCCAGCAGATATCGCGCGTTCGGGCTCCACGAGCGCGCCACAACTCGGCGCGCGGCCGCATACAGAACCGCAATCGATAGACCCTGCCAGAGGAAGTGGACCAGCGTCCAGCCGAGGCGTTCGACCCATGGCTGGGATGAGAGCACGTGGATTAGGTTCACGAGGCGCGTCCTTTCTCTCTGGCAAAAAGGTCTAGCATGCGGCGGATTTCGTCCAATTCTTCGCGCGACGCCGGCTGTGCCGACAGCGCCCCCATCATCAGACTCTTGGCCGAACCGCCGAATGCCCGTTTTAGTAGGTCCCCAGCGATCTGCCGCTGCGTTTGCTCTTTCGGTACGCTGGCCTCGTAGACGTGCGATCCGAAACGCTCGCCGCGGATCACCAGACCCTTTTCCGTCATCAATTGCATCTGCTTCAGCGTGGTGGTGTAGCCGTTGTCCTTACCGAGTTCATCGTGTACCTCCCGCACGGTCGCCGCTCCCAGCCTCCAGAGGACGGCAAGAATGTCGAGTTCGGCGGAGGTTGGAAGTGCTTTAGGCGATCGGTTGCGGCGCGGAGGGGTCATCTGAAGCAACTGTACTACGATAACAAACGTATGTCAACGATAACCATCGTAGACGAGCGTAACGCCAGCCCACGCAACATGTATACTAGTCCGAGTCGCAATCTGATCTAAGGAGCAAGAATTATGGCTGAGCAATGGAAACTGGACGGACAATACCTTGAGGCCTGCAATTGCAAGGCTGCGTGTCCTTGCATCTTTCTCAGTACGCCCACCGAAGGAGACTGCACTGCGGTGGTGGGCTGGCACATCGATAAAGGGAATCTTGGCGCGGTGGATCTCACCGGTCTCAATGTCGCCCTGGCAGTGTATTCTCCAGGCGCGATGCACTTGACGAAATGGAGGGTGGCCCTATATCTGGACGCCAAAGCCAGCGAATCGCAGAAGAACGCACTGATCCAAATCTTTTCTGGACAAGCGGGCGGCCATCCCGCGCGCCTGGGATCATTCATTGGTGAAGTGCTCGGAGTGGCCAGCGTCCCGATTGACTACAAAGCGAACGGCAAACATCGCAGCCTTAAGGTTGGCGACGTTGCCAGCGCCGAAATCGATGCGGTTGGCGGCGCCGGTGACGGCGAAGTGACGGTCAGTAACCACCCACTCTGCATTTCGCCCGGCTATCCTGCCGTCGTGGCCAAATCCACTGCTATGCGGTATCAGGACCACGGCTATCAGTGGAGCCTTTCGGACCGCAACGGCCTCTACTCGCCATTTTCTTACCAGAGCTAGATGCTGGATATCCGCTCCTGGCCGATCCGCCTCGATCGGTCCGTATTCCTTGGCGGCGCGGCAGCCGTCACTGCCCTGGCGTGGTTCTCCCTTCTCCGGATGAACGTGCACTCGCATCATTCCATCGACCTCGCCGCCACGTTCCTGATGTGGACGGTGATGATGATCGCCATGATGCTGCCGTCAGCCCTTCCATTCGTTTTTGCGTTCGGGGCTGAACACCGCAAGCGGCGGGCCAGAAATCTCCCCTATGTCCCGGCTGGCGTGTTTCTCGGCGGATACTTCGCGATGTGGACCGCCTTCAGCGCCATCGCGGCTTTGCTCCAGCAGGCTTTGCAGCGCGGCGCTCTGCTGTCATCAATGACGAACGCGACCAACTCCGTATTTGCGGGCGGCATTCTGATCGCGGCCGGCGTTTACCAATGGACTCCCTTCAAGGATGCGTGCCTTCGGCATTGCCGATCCCCGCTGAGCTTCCTGCTCAGTGACTGGCGCGAAGGCTCGCTCGGCGCGTTCCGAATGGGAATCGATCATGGCCTCTTCTGCCTGGGTTGCTGCTGGCTGCTGATGGTCCTGCCCTTCGCCGCGGGCGTGATGAACCTGCTGTGGATGGCCGCCATCACGGCCTTCATTCTGGTCGAGAAGGCCGCCCCGGGCGGGCAATGGTTCGGCAAAATCGGCGGCGCCGCGCTCACCGGCGTAGGAATATGGATGATCGCTTCGGTCAGCCGATGACCGCCTGACATCTGCCTTCTTCTCCGTCCCATCAACGACTTCCTGATTCCCAACCGCATGCGACGTCCAGCCGCATGCTATCCCGGTATCGAAAGGATTAACTCAATGCCCGATTTCCCCGCTCCGACCTGGATCGAACGCCACACCACCAACCGCGCCGCCGTTAATAAAGAAAATGCGCAACACTCCACCGGCCCCCGCACCCCCGCCGGTAAACTCCGCTCCTCCCTCAACGCGCTGGCCCACGGCCTCACTGGACGCACCGTCCTCCTGCATTCCGAAGATCCTGCCGCCCACCAGCTCCACACCCAGGAATTCTTCGACGAATATAAGCCCCAAGGCCCCACCGAAAAGCAACTGGTCCAAGAGCTCATCGACACTTCCTGGCGCATCAACCGCGTCCCGGCGCTGGAAGCCGAACTGCTCTCGCGCGCTGCCAATCCGCCCACCCCTGAAGCCGCCATCGAATTCGACATCGTCGACGCGCATCAGGCCATAGACAAACTGGCTCTCTACTCCCACCGCCTCTCTCGCCAGTTCCACAAGACCCTCGACCAGCTTCGCGACATCCAGGCCGAGCGCCGCGAAACCGAATCCCGCGATCTCAAACGCGCCGCCGCCCTGCTCGAAATGCACAAAGTAAAAGGGATTCCCTACGATCCCGCCCAGGATGGCTTCGTTTTTTCAAACGACCAAATCGAAACCTTCAGCCAACGTCTCATCCGTCTGAACGAGTCCCGCCACATCGAACACATCCGCTTCTATGCGCCGGTGGGCCGCCACGCGACCTAAAACGCCTTTCAGGGTTATACTGAGAGTAGCCACGTCTACGCTGATCGCAAGTTGATCCGGGCTTAAGGAAAGCGAGCGTTTTAATGATCCCAACACATCGGTTTGTGAGCCTCCCCTGTGTTCTTTTCTTCGCGGCGGCCGCCTTCGGCCAGAACGCTTCCCCAACTCCCGCCACCGCGCCAGCCGATCTCGACAAAGCAGCTTCCTATTACAACTACTCGCTGGGACATCTGTACGCCGAACTTGCGGCTGCCTCCGGCAATCGTGGCGACTACTTTAACAAGGCCGTCGAGAGCTATAAAGCGGCTTTAAAAGCGGACCCCAACGCCACCTTCATCTCGGAAGAGCTTTCCGACCTCTACATCCAGTCCGGCCGGCTGCGTGAAGCGGTGACGGAAGCCGAGGACGCCCTCAAAGAAAATCCTTCTGACCTGAACGCCCGCCGCCTTTTGGCCCGTATCTATACCCGCATGATCGGCGATTCACAGGCCAACCGGATCGACGAGAACATGGTCAAAAAGGCCATCGAGCAATATCAGAAGATCACCGAGGGCGACCCCAAAGATATCGAAAGCTGGCTCATGCTCGGCCGCCTGCAGAAGATCGCGCAAAACTCCACCGACGCCATGAACGCCTACAAAAAGGCTCTGGCAATTGATCCGGACAACGAAGACGCCAATACCGGCCTCGCTATGGTTTACGCCGATCTCGGCGACAACAAGGCCGCGGCCGACCTGCTCCGCAAGCTCGCCGAGAAGAACCCCAGCCCGCGAAGCCTCACCAGTCTCGCCGAAGTTTACGAGCAGTTGAAAGACTATTCCCTGGCCGCTGAGACGCTGCGCAAGGCGCTCGAACAACAACCCGGGAATGCCGATCTCAAACATGCGCTTGCCCAGGATCTGCTCTTGGCTGAACAGTACGACGACTCGCTGAAACTCTACCAGGATTTAGTGGCCGACGATCCTAAGGATACGCAGTCAATGTTGCGTATATCGCAGATCTACCGCCAGAAGAAAGATTTCGCCAAGGCTAGCGAGGCCGCCGCAAAGGCCAAAGAGCTCGATCCCAATAATCTTGAAATACTCTATAACGACGTAAATCTGCTGGAGGCGGAAGGCCGGATTCCCGATGCCATCAAGACCTTGAAGGGTATTGTTTATTCCACCGCCAAAAAGAGCTACAGTGCGTCCGATAAAAATAACCGGACTTTACTGCTCGACAGACTCGGATACCTCTATCGTCAGGTCGAACAATACCAGCAGGCGGTGGACGTATTTCACCAAATTATCGACCTCGATCCCGATGGTGCCCCTCGTGCCACGGCCGCGATCGTCGAAACATATCTGTTAGCCAAGGACTTTCCGAAAGCCGAAGCAGAAGCTGACGCCGCCCTCAAAAAGTATCCGGAGGATCGGACTGTGCGTTCCGTTCACGCTTCCCTGCTCGCCGACATGGGCAAAACCGATCAAGCCCTGGCCGAGACACGCAAGCTCCTGGATGGGAAGGATGGGAAGAGTGACCGCGAAGTCTATCTAAGTCTCGCGCAGATTTACGACAAGGCCAAAAACTTCGGCGAAATGGGCAAGATGCTCGATGCGGCTGAGAAACTTTCCCAATCCAACGAGGATAAGGAATCGGTGCTGTTCAGTCGTGGCGCCATGTACGAGCGCATGAAGAACTATCCGGCCGCCGAAGCCGAGTTTCGCAAGGTTCTGGCCATCAATCCCGACAACGCCTCCGCGCTGAACTACCTGGGCTACATGCTGGCGGACCGCAACATGCGCCTCGAAGAAGCGCAGGGATTCATCAGCAAAGCTTTGGAAATGGAACCAAACAATGGCGCCTATCTCGATAGCCTGGGCTGGGTGCTTTATCGCCAGAACAAGTTTACCGAGGCCGAGGAAAAGCTGCGCAGGGCGCTGGAGTCCATGTCGCGCGACCCTACCGTCCACGATCACTTGGGTGACGTCTACTTCCATGAAGGCAAGATCCGCGAAGCCATCGCCCAATGGCAGAGTTCGCTGAAGGAATATCAAGCCAGCGCGCCTAGCGACCAGGATCATGCCGACGTGGCGAAGATTCAGAAGAAGGTCGAAGACGCCAAGGTCCGGCTCGCCCGCGAAACCGGGGCCAAGCAGCCGCAGTGAGCCAGGCGTGGCGCGCGCACTCTTGCGTGCCGTGTCCGCACTCATGCGGACACCGGAGCCTTTGATTCAGCGGTCGATCGCGCTTGTATTCGTCCTCGCGCTTAGCGCGGACGCCCAAAAGTTCTACACTTACGTCGACGACCTCGGACCCGACTACGTCGAGCTTGCCTGGGGCACTGCCGACGGCCACAATACCATCGGACGTTCCGCCCCTTCGCACGGGGAGGCAACTGTCCGGATCGACGGCCGTACCCTGACCACCAGGGCCAACCAGATCACCGTCGGCGCCCTCCTACCGGATCACGAATATTCCTATAAAGTTTCGATCGGTGACACTGCGGTCGGCCAGGGGGAAGTTCGAACCTGGGCGGCGAAATCGCAGCGGCTCGTGTTTTTCGTGATCGGCGACTTTGGCACCGGCCGCGCGCCCCAATACCTGATCGCCCGCGCTATGTGGGACGAATTCCAGCGCCGCGCGAAAACCGACAATCCCGTGCGCTTCATCCTCAGCTTGGGCGATAACATTTATGGCAACATCGCCGGATTCCTGGGCGGCGCGTTCCATACCGGGGCCGACGACGTCGATTGGGCGACCAAGTTCTACGCGCCCTACGAGCCCTTGATCGCCCGCATCCCCTTCTTCCCTTCGCTCGGAAATCATGACGGCAACGAGACGGAGCGGCAAGCTGATCTGCCGGCGATTCTCGACAATTTCCCTTTTCCCCAGGACAAGCCTGCCCGTTACTACGATTTCACCTACGGCGATTTGGCGAAGTTCTTCGCGCTCGATAGCACCAAGAATACGGAGTCCGGACCGGCGCGGGCCGGCTACCTCGAAGATAGCCCGCAGTTCCACTGGATGCAAACTGAATTTGCAAAGCCCCATCCGCTGTGGGTGATCCCCTTCTTCCACCATCCTCCCTTCACCGCCGGACCACTGCACAGCCCCAGCTTCGAGCAGCTGCAGCACTGGGTTAAGCTTTTCTCCGCATCGGGCGTCAAGGTCGTCTTTAATGGACACGAACATAACCTTCAGGTCAGTGAAGCGAACGACCGCACTAGTGGCATCTGTTTCATCGTCAGCGGCGCCGGCGGCGAGCTTCGGACCGGCAACCCGAAGAGCAACATGAAACGCGCCGGCATTCGTGCCTGGGCCGCCGAGAATCATTTCCTGGTGGTGGAAATCGAGGGCAAGACCATGCGGATTACGCCGCTGTCGTTTGAGCCCATGAAGGTCGTCGACGGCGATGGTCATCCCGTGACTCTGCCCATCACCATCACGCAGCCCTGACATGTGTACAATAAATGCCCGTGGAATACTTTACCTGGGAATCGGTTCCGCTCGAAGTGATGAGCGATATGATCTCGCGAAAAGTGATCAGTGGCGACAAAGCCATGGTCGCGCAGGTCTTCTTGAAGAAAGGCGCCGTGGTGCCGGAGCATCACCATGAAAGCGAACAGATCACTTATATTCTGGATGGCGCTCTCAAGTTCGAGCTGGAGGGCAAGGAAGTGATCGTGCACAAAGGTGAAGTGCTGCGGATTCCTTCCCACGTGCCGCATCGCGCGGTCGCGCTCGAGGACACTCTGGATCTCGATATCTTTTCGCCGATTCGCACCGACTGGCTGGCCAAGGACGACGCCTATCTCCGGCGCGGCCAGCGCGAAAAAACTTAGTTCTTCTCCGGGCCGATTGCGCTCAAGGGAACGAAGCGATGACCGTCGCGTGTGATCTCGACCGCCCGGATCGCGCCCCTTGGGCCAAGTGGTCCGATTGACTTGCCGTCTACGCTGATCTCTACGCCGCCCGCGTTGCCCACGCGCACCAGCGCTTTTTCGGCGAAATCGATCTGTCTGGTGTCGTCCTTGGCGAGCAGCTTTCCAAATACCTCTTTGCCATCGGAAACTGCGTACACCCAGGCCGGTTCCGTCACATGAATTTCCGCGTGTCGCGTGCCCCCTGCCGCGGCTAGACTGGTTGCGGCCGTCAACTTCACCTCCGCCTGCTGGGTCGCGACCACGATCGGGTGCGAGGAGTTCGCGGCCAAACTATGCCGGTATGACCAGAAGACCGAAGCGGTGAATGCCATCATTGCGATTGCCCCCGCCGCCACGATGGGGCGCCGCCAGGATAGAAGTCTCGGACGTGCCGGGATTGCCGGCGACGCGCTAATTGCCGGCTGCGTGGGGATTGCCGACGGCGCAGTAATAACAGGCTGGGCGGCGACCAGTGGCGGCATCGGCGACCGCTCGGCCACGCGTTCCGCCGCGCGCTCCACGATTGCGGCGCGCAGCGTTCCATCCGGCGCCGTGCCTTCTGAGTCTTTGGCCCACTGCTCGATCAGTCTTTGGACCGCGGCTTCCACCACTTGGTCGCGGTGCACGATTGGCAACTCGGGCTCCGGTTTCTTGACCTGAGCTGTTTCTGCCGCAATTGCTAACCGAATCCGGTTGCGGTAGTCGGCCACCACAAAACGAATTTGCTCGGCCCTGGTTTTGCCCGGCGGCAAAGCGGATTTGTCAACGGCGTGAATCCGCTCGGCTCCAATCGTGAACTTGTCTCCGCGAGGCTCCGAGTATCGCACGTCCGCCAATACCAGATGATCCTCGACTTCGAGCGCAACCACCTCGTCCACCGGCAGGCCTTCGTCGGTGACGAGCTTCAGTCCGGTCGCCGAGATGTCCAGAAGCAGGCACTCCAGTTCGCGCTCCGGGCTATCGACTAGAGTCGCCTTCCCCGGCGCGTAGATCTGGAACCGCGGTTCGCGTCTGCCGTCCATACTGTCGAAATCGGCAGAAACAAGGCGTTGCATTAGGTCAACGTTACTCGATGGTTATGTGAAATGGTTATGTGAAATAAAGTGCGCTCCAGGTTGATCTAACCGGCAGAAGGGAGTTAGTGAGCTTCAAATGAAACAAGTACTTTATCCAATATTGGCGGGCCTGACAGTGATTGGCGCCGCCTACCCGCAGTCTGAGGTGCCGCGGTTTAGTGGGAGTATCGGGGCCGGTTTTACGACGCCGGTCTATGGCACGGGACACCGCTTTGACAACGGCTGGAACGCCGGCGCAGGGGTGGGTTTTAACCTCTCGCGCTATCTCGGTGTCGAGGGACAGTTTCAGTTCAATGACCTCGATATGAACTCGGCCACTTTGAATGGCTTAGGCTTCCCCGACGGTACCATGCGCATGTGGTCCGTTACTCTCGATCCGGTCATCCACTTTGCACCTTCCAACAAGTTCAACCCGTACATCATCGGCGGCGCCGGGCTTTACCATCGCACCATCGAGTTTACGGCGCCGACCCTAACGAACGTCTTGGGTTTTGACCCGTTCTTCGGCATCTATCCCGCGACCATTGTGGCCAATCAGGTTTTGCAATCGAACTCGGTGTATAAGCCTGGTTTTAACGGCGGAGCCGGTTTTTCCATTCCGCTGGGCAGCAGTAAAGTGAAGTTGTTCGCAGAGGCACGTTATCACTACATGTATACGGCGCCTCGCGGCACAAGCATTCTTCCGGTAACTTTCGGTGTTCGCTGGTAGGCCAGCGGCAGCTCGCCGCGTGTGTGCGGTTGACCACGTCGTGTCAGCCCGCACACACGCGTGCGTTGAATTAGACCGCAGAAAGCCACGATAGAACAATCACATTTTCGTTTGGCCCTCGGCCTGTTAGTCACGAACAACTTAAGGAGAAAGACCAATGTTGTTCGTGAAATATCTCTTGATCACCGGCGGATTCGGCCTCCTGTTGACGGCTGTCGGCATCTTGGTTTGGGACCTGTATGTCATCTTCCGGCCGCATCCTTTGTCAGCGACGGGAGACGAAGCCGATTTGACTGCCGAGGGAAGCAGTCCGTTTAGTTCGCTTCGGTGGAGGAGCGCCGCGCGCTTAGCGGCATTCGCTCTGATTCCATTGCTGCCCGGCATCAGCATTGCTGTAGTGCCGGGTGGTAAAGCGGGTGTGCGAGTTAGTCAATTCGGCGGCGCATTGCCTGGGACCCTTTATCCTGGCGTGCATTGGATTACGCCATTGGTGGATCACGTCGAGCTATTCAACGTTCGAGATCGTGTGTTCTCCACGGCGCTCGTAGACGATCCTAAAAAGAAAACCGACATCTTGCGCGTCCAGACCAAAGAAGGGCTTGGTGTTGTGCTGGCGGTGACGGTCCGTTTCAAGCTCGATCCTTCGAAGCTCTCTTATATTTACAGCAACCTGCCGCAGCCTGTGGAAGAAGAGATTGTTCCGCCCACGGTCGCTAGCGCTTTTCGGGAGGCCGCGCCCAATTACACAGTGCGCGAAATCTTTGCCACACGCCGCGACGAGATGGCCCGAGGGGTGGCCGCGCAGATCACTCAGAAGCTGGCGGCCGACGGCGTCGTGGTCAAAGAGATCATGCTGCGCGATATCCAGCTTCCGGCCGAATATGCCAAGGGCATGGAAGGCCTGCTGCTGAAAGAGCAGGAGAACGAGCGTCTCTCGGTGGAGCTGGAAGTGAAACAGAAAATGGTGAGAGAGGCCGAGTTGGAGGCCGACGCTCAGAAGGCACGCGAGGTGAAAGCAGCGGAGGCGAGGGCGCAGGTGGTGGTCATCGAAGCCAAGGCGCAAGCGGACGCCATGCAGCACACGCTCCCCTTGAAGGAAAAACAGATACAACAATCACGCCTGGAGGCTGAGGCGCGCAAAGCATCCACGGTCATGAATGCCGAGGCGATGGCCCAAGCCAAAGTGATCGACAGCAAAGCTGAACTGGAGAAGCGCAAGATGATCACGGAAGGTGAGTCCGATCGCATTCGCCACGTCGCGGAAGCCGATGCCGCGCGGATGAAGCTCGAAGCTGTGGTGCTGAAGGAAAATCCGCTGCTGATTCAAAAGATCATCGCCGAAAAGCTATCCGACAAAGTGCAAATCATGATGGTCCCGAATGACGGAAAGTTCTTCTTCGCCAACGATGTGCTGAAGGGCATGCAGGCCGGCATTCCATAAGCTACAATGTGGCTCATGCGACGAAGCCCCGTTATCCTTTCGTTGATGTTTTGCGCCTTGCTGGGCGGCGCCAGCCTGGTTTCCGATAAACCGGATACCCCGTTCAAGCTGGCGACCTTTGAAGCGCAGGGAAAAACGCGAGTCGGTATGGCGCTGGGCGATCGGATGCTCGATCTGAGCGGCGCCAATGCCTACGTGGAAAAGCAACTGGGTTTACCGGCTATGAGACTTCCCATGGAAATGCGCGATCTAATCGAGCAATACCCGGCGGCGTCTAAGCGGATGTACCAGATCGCGAATTACCTGAAGGACAGGAAGGCCAACGGGCAGGCGTTTGCGTTCACGCTCGACCAAGTCGCGATCAAGGCGCCCATTAAATATCCCTACAACTTGATGAACATGGCGGCGAACTATTGGACGCACGCGAGAGAAATGGGAGTGAACAAGGATGTGGATCAAGATCGCGATGATCCGTTCATCTTTGCGAAGTCGCCGCGTTCGTGCATCGTCGATCCGGGAACACCCTTTTATATTCCCGAAGGGCGCGACCGGATTGATTGGGAAGGCGAGCTGGCCATCATCATGAGCAAGCCGGCGTTCCGCGTGCCAAAGCAGAAGGCGCTCGATTACGTATTCGGCTACAGCATCATGTACGACGTGTCGGACCGCGGCCGGCGCAATCGTAAGGACCCTATGTTTCCAGGGCCCGACTGGTTTTCGGGCAAGAGCCTGGATGGCGCGGCGCCTTTCGGGCCCTTCATCGTTCCCAAAGAGTTCATGACCCACCCGCACGACATCCACATCATGACCCGCGTCAACGGCGTGGTGAAGCAGGATGGCAACACCAGCGACATGATTTACGATGTCGAGCACCAGATCGCGTTCATTTCTTCGATCATGACGCTTTATCCGGGCGACGTGATCTCGAGCGGCACCATGGGTGGGGTGGGCGTGGCGCGCAAGCCGCCTGAGTTTCTAAAGCCTGGCGATGTGGTCGAAATTTCAATCGACGGCATCGGGACGTTGAAGACGCCGATCGCAGCGATGTCGCAGCGGCCTGCCGGCGCCGGCGGTCAGTGACGGCTAGTCTTTTTTCACCGCGGCGACCTGCAGAATCGTATTAGCAAGTAGTTCCTGTCCTGCCAGAGACGGATGCGTGTCACAGGTGCCGTTTGAGAGCTTTATTAACAGGCCTGCGTTGCACGAATCGCCCCCAAAAGGAGCGGCGGCAACCTGGAATGCAGTAAACCCGTCGGCGATCTTTGCTCCGAATGAAGTTGCGATTCCGGATGCTATCCCGTTCAGGTCCATAAACACGGGCACCAGGACGGGATCATTGTAATTGAAAGCGTAATAAGTCAGGAGAACGATCGGTCCCTGGTATCCCGCCTTGACGCGGAGATTTGTAAAGATTGCAAACATATTCTGACCGTACGTGCTCAGGACGCCTTGCAGCCCATTGAGCTCGCACATTAAATCGAAGTTGCAGTTTTGCTGAAGAACGGCAAGGTCATTGCCTCCGATGTTGATGGTGACGAATTCAGGATTCGGATTCTTAGCCAGATAGTCAACGGCGTAATCCATTTGGGTCTCCGAATAAGGAACGAACAAAGGGTTGCCTGCCTGCTTCCACTGGCGGCATCCGAAATCGGGCGCGGTTGTGGAGAGAAAGCTTCCGCTGGTTTCCCCAAAGCAGGACGCGTTAGCAACCTTCCGATGTATTCCATCAGATACGAATTCCGGGTAGCCATGATAGTTGCTCAGGCTCACCGGGACGGTTGGGTTGTAGCCAAACGCCACCGAATCGCCCAGGGCCAGATACCGGGTATCCTTGATTGCATTGTTCGGGTTCTGCGCCAGCATGATGCTCGCGGACGCAAATAAAATTAGTGCAAAAGCGGGAAACGATGGTTTCACAGAACATGGACGCAGTCTTGACCGCTTTGTATCAACAAATAAATTCGATTTGTGCTGCCATGGTCATCTAATCGTGCTCGGGATCGCATAATCAACGAGCCGTACATCGCGAAACTCAATATCGCGACGGAAGTGCGCCACGGGCTTATCAGTCAGGAAGGCCACATCGGATGTCATTAGATCAACTGTTTGCCAGACCATATAGATGGGACTGATTCCAAGTTCGGCTGGAAAGGGGGAGTAAGTAAGCTGCGCACTGAACATTGGAGCGTACCATGGTCCGGAGCGCACCGAGATGCGGTGATCCGGATCGCGAAACGCGGTGAGGCATCGAATGAACATCGGCGCGGCGGAACACAAGCCTGCGCCCGGAACTGCAACAACTTGATTCGTGGCAGGAACAGTGGTGGTTTGCCGATCACCGAAAAGCGTGAGGTAGAAACTGGTCCGAACGGTCACTGGTTCGTTCTTGATGCGCTCGAACGTGGAACGATTGATCGGGAACCATACCCAGTTTCCGTCGGCATCCTGAGTCAAGGAATTCGCCAAGGAATCTACTCGCTTACCATCGAGTGTCTGGACGATCGAGAACACTCGATCTGCCTTGGCCTCCGTTTCTCTTGGAAGGCCGCTGATTTCGATAGGAAGATAAACGCCTACAGCTCCCCGCGGGACATAGGGTTGAGTTGATCTCCGTCGATTCCCGGCCTTTAGAGTGACTCTCACCGGCGCCGTGTCAATCTGCTGTTTCGAAATGCGCGCTTGGAAACCGAAAGCGGCCCGCCATGGAAACCAATAAACCACAAGAACGATCAGCACCAAAGTAAGCGCCACCAGAAAACGCGCGATCGAAGTGCCACGCCGCCTGTATTGCCAAAACAGCACGAAGAGGGCGCTAACGGCTAGCACGGCCATCACAAACGATATTCGAACCCAATTGACCGGCAGCCATACAGTGTCAACGGGGATATTGCTTCTAGTGCTGAATACCGCGGCGAACAATGACAATCCGAGAAGCGGCAAAACAATCTGTATCAAGCCGGTAGTGAGGGCGGCCACGGCCGCGACTGGAAGGACCAAGACACCCGTCAAC
>Ga0185299_10001136_pt1 | contig 56659 bp, 53 predicted proteins | sample PaiPotPPA55metaG_FD_128002 | JGI IMG/M metagenome (GOLD analysis project Ga0185299, IMG submission 128002) | Iron sulfur acid spring bacterial and archeal communities from Banff, Canada, to study Microbial Dark Matter (Phase II) - Paint Pots PPA... ... | reverse complement strand
TAGTTAGAACCGCAACGTTCGAACGGCGCATGATGGATGAGCAGGTGTCCGTGTCCAGCATGTAGCGCGGCACCAGGGCTCGCGCTCCTGCACGGGCAGATGCTCGATATTCTCCATGAATGAAGGCGAAGCGACCGGGGCATCGGCCAAGTAGGAGGACCAATCTGAAGGGCGCGGGGATAAGACTATGTCAGCGCCTTCCTGGCGGAGGAAGACTTCATCGGTGTTGAACTGAAAGTCCTTGGGCAGGCGGACGGCCTGGCTGCGGTTGTTCATGAAGAGTTTTGCCTTGCGTTGCATCCTTGGCATATACAACGGTATATGCCAAGGAAAAGCGATTTCCAAGCACTTTAGGTAGGGCAGCACATCCGGGGCCTATCCCTTCGCAAAAAATTCGAAAGGAGGGGCACCTGGCTTAGTCGGTATCCGGCGGAGCTACCTCCGTGGCGGCCGTCTTGGTGAAGAAGATTCCCTGCAGCGGGGCGGGAATCGTTTTGTACGCCGATGCCGGGTGATGGAAGTCAAAGAAGTCATGGAGATCGTTAGTCGCTCGTGCGTCGGCAAAACCGAGATTGCCGAGGCCAAAGATACCCTCGATCGCCTTCAGGATGCTGCCAAAATCGTATTTCCGGTTGCTGATATAGCCTACCTTGGTCGAATAGGCCGAAACCACCAGCAGTGGCACGCGAAAGCCGAGTTGATAATCGTCCTGGTTCGCGCCGCCCTGGAACACCGGTCGCACGTGGTCGTACCAACCTCCCCAATCGTCCCAGGTAATGAATATGACAGTGTCCTTCCAGTAGCCGGTACCATCGTCGCAAGTCGTGTTATTTCCGATGGCATTGACAATGGCTGCCACCCACGATGGACCCTGGCCGCTGTTGATCGGATGGTCCGAATACTGTCCGGCTGGAGTGATCCAGCTTACCTGGGAGAGAGCGCAGTTGGCGATGTCGTTCAAGGCATCGGGCGGTGTCGTGTCGACGTAGCCGTTCGACTCGCCCTTCGTCCATTCTGGCCCCGTGCAAACGCCGCCCAAAGGTATGCAGATGTTCGAGAGCGAGTTTGGGGCTACCCACAGACTGCTCTGCCCTTCGGCATAGTAGGTCCAGGTAATTCTAGGACGGTGCAGACGAAACAGGTAATCTATAGCATTGCGGGTGAAGCATTGCACGGTTTCGTCGCCAGGTGTTTCCGTGCCAAAAGGAGGCGCCCCGCTCCCGTTCGGTCTGATCAGTTGGACAGATTCTCCCGAACCACAGCCATAATCGACACTGGGACCGTTCTCGGAGACAAAGATACCTACTGCGTCGTCTGCCGCGGTAGGCGCCGAAGTAGCTCCAAAAATAAATTGATGCGCCGGATAACTCGGGCCCTGGTTGGTCTGAAACATCCGGTTACCCCAGCCATATGTCGTCGCTAGAGTGAGATAGGGATCGAGAAGACCACCTCTGCTGCCGTTGCTGTTGGTGACCAGCGTGTTGTATACATACATGAACTGAGAATAGTTGTCGGCCGGGACCACGCAGCCAAAGACGTTGGCCCCGCAGCCTGTCGGGACGTTGGCTGCAGGCTTGCCGGTGACTCCCTGATTCTTGAACTCGAAATTCCAACCGCTGATCGTTCCGTTGAGCTTGGGTCCGCCGTGGCTGTGATCCAGATCGAAGTTGGTGGCTAGCCCGACCGGCAGTAATGGAACGGTCTGACCATCAGAATTCACATAAGTCGATGCTATCTCGTACGTTCCTGCAGTGCCCGAGGCGCTACATCCCGGCACGCCGCCGTTGGCTGTGCATAATCCCTGAAACAGATTGTCGGGGGTGCGGTTTTCCTGAAAAATCACAACAACGTGCTTGATTGGCGTCGCGCCGTACTGCGCACGAGCCAACGGTGCCAAGAGTCCGGCACCGACAAGTAAGCAGACCCTGAGAGTGGATTTCATGGTGATTCTCCTTGGCGACAGAAGCGGTAAGGAATTCAGAAGCGGAGGCTGAAGGCTCCAACCACAAACGATCAGTGGTTATGAGCCTCGAACCCGGCCAGGTCCAAAAAGTTTTTCGGAGAACCGAAAAAATTGTGCCTCCATGTCGGCCCGATCATGCAGGTTGTCCCGGGGACTAGAAGGTCTTACGGAACAGCCAGAATAAGGATCCCGACAGCATCATGGCTACCGGAAGCGTTAGCACCCATGCCAGGGCTAGGTTGCGGACGGTGGACCACTGGATTCCGGAGTGGTTGGCAGCCATGGTGCCGGCGATTCCGGAGGAGAGCACGTGCGTGGTGCTGACGGGAAGACCGAAGCCGTCGGCAGCGCCGATGGTGGCCATGGCGGTGATTTCGGCGACCGCGCCTTGGGCGTAGGTGAGGTGGCTCTTGCCGATTTTCTCTCCGACGGTTACGACGATGCGCTTCCATCCGACCATCGTCCCCAGGCCGAGAGCCATAGCCACGGCGACTTTCACCCAGAGTGGAATGAAGCGAGTGGAATGGTCGATGTGCTTTTTGTAGTTGAGGAGGATGGCGCTGTCGGAAGCAGAAAAAGCCGGATTGTGATTCTTCTGCATGAGGCGGATGGCTTCGCTGACGAGATACATATCGTTGCGGAAGTTACGCACGCGCTCGTTGGGGATGTTCCTCATTTCTTTGTAGAGGGCGGTTTCGTTTCCGACGTCGCTGACCAGAGTGCGCAGGGCGAGCATGGTGTTAGGTGTGAAATTCTTATCGCGAATGTATGCCGTAACGTCATCGTGGGCATCGCCGACCGCCGCGCCGGGACTGACGTAGTGGTCGAGAACGTTCGCGGCTTGTTGAGACACGGCGATGAAATCCTGAGAATCCTGATAGGTAATTGCATGGTTGAGAGCATAGGCGGTGGGAACCGTGCCGATGAGAATCAGCATGATAAGGCCCATGCCTTTTTGTCCATCGTTGGAGCCGTGGAAAAAGCTGACCCCCGTGCAGGTGAGAATCAACAGGCAGCGAATGTAGAACGGGGGAGGCGCGGTGCCCTCGGGAGCCTTATAAAGCTTGGGGTCGCGAATAAGGGCCTTGGCGAGGAGCAGCAAAAGGAACGCACAACCGAAGCCCACCACCGGCGAGAGGAGCAGAGACCAGCCGATGTTTCTGGCTTGACCCCAGTCGACGCCGCTGGTACCGGTCCGACCGGAGATCATCTGGTTGGCTATGCCGACGCCGATGACGGAGCCAATCAGCGTGTGCGAACTGGACGCGGGCAGTCCGAAATACCAGGTACCGAGGTTCCAGATGATGGCGGCGACGAGCAGAGCGAAGACCATGGCGAATCCTGCTTTGCTGCCGACTTGCAGAATCAATTCCACTGGCAGCAGGGAGACGATGGCGAAAGCTACCAGCCCGCTGGAGGCGAGCACGCCGAGAAAATTCCAGAAACCGGACCAGACTACTGCGATGTGAGGTTCGAGGGAGTGCGTGTAAATAACGGTGGCGACCGCGTTGGCGGTATCGTGAAACCCGTTGACAAACTCGAAGCCAAGCGCGACCAGCAAGGCGAGACCCAGAAGCAGGTAAGGCAGGATCGAGTCACTGTGCACGAAGGATAGGTCGTGAAGCAGGCTGGAGCCGGCATACGCGACTCCCACGATCAGCACTGCACCGAAAATCAGCATGCCAAGTTTGCCGGGAGATCGTGATAGTTTTTGGTCGAGAACGGTGGGCGGCGCGGTAGCCATGATTATCCTTAAATGTGGAGCCGTGAAGAGCACTACTATACGGAGAGATTATTACGGCAGTGTAAAAATGCGGACCGAAGAAAAAAGCACGCTTGTGGTCGGCTTATCTGGAAACGGAGTCGCGGTTAGAAACATCCAACCATAGGAAAGTGAGGAGGCAAGAATATGGCCGTAGTGAAATTGGCACTGCTCGCTCGGGTTGAGGCGAAGCCAGGCAAGGAAGCGGAAGTGGAGAGTTTTTTACGGAGCGCGTTGTCGATTGTGCAAGAGGAACCAGACACCGTGGAATGGTTTGCCCTCAAAATGGGTCCGTCGACGTTTGGGATCTTCGATGTTTTTAAGGACGAAGCGGGACGGCAGGCGCACTTGAACGGGCGGGTGGCAGCGGCTTTGATGGCGAATGCGGGAACGTTGCTGGCAAAGGCTCCGGTCATTGAAAAGTGTGAAGTACTGGAAGTGAAGCCAGCGAAGTGAAGAATAACTTTCTGCTGCTATCGAGGTAGGAAAATAGTTATCAACCCTGCGCCGGGATGAGGGCAACTAACTAAACAGAGGCCAGTAGACAATCCCGCAGCGCGCGTTAACGCGTGCGCTGCAACAATGAGGAGTAACAATGGCAGACGACATGGAAAAAAATAAGCAGCAGGGTGGCCAAGGTCAGAAGAGCGGACAACCCGGGCAGACCGGCGGCCAACAGCAGCAGGGTAATGTTGACTCCAACAAGAAGAATCCCTCTCAGAACGAGCAGGATGAGCAGGCTGAGAAGGATCGGCAGCGCCGAGCTTCCTAGTCTGTATAAGCGCTGAATTAAGGAGTTCCATCCTCCGGGTTGGGACTCCTTAATTTTTGGGTCTATTTCACCATCTTCATCCCTCATCGTTCGCGGCCCGGGCACGTCCACCCTTGATAACGGATCCTTTCCGATAAGGGGCTTCGAGGATTGCTTCGCATTGTTTACAATAGAAGATTCGTCCGCATGCCTGGGGAAATCCCTGGGCGAAGACGGATGCGCTTTGGAACAAGCTAATCACAAACCCGACGCCTTCTCCCGTGTGCTACCCACCGTGTATTGGCGAGTGGAGGGAAGCCTGCTGGACCTGACGGTGGTGCAGCCGGTGGCGTTCTTCACCTGGAACGCGCAAACTTTTTCGGAGCGTTTTCGGCGGCGTGGGCTAATTTTCTTAATGGCGGCCCTGCGACCATTTCTGTATTCGACAAACCGTAAATTTGCGACCCGCGTTGTACACACGGCCTTGCGAGGGGTGACACGTGACCGGCTGGACCTTTTGGGCGAGGAATATTTCCAATACAAATTGAAGCCGCAATTGAAGCCTCGTGGGGCGGAGCGAGTGCAGGAATTGGTTCGTACGGGCGCCGACGTAGTGCTGGTCAGTCAGGGACTTGAGCATGTGATGAAGCCTCTGGCGCAGCATCTCGGGGTTAAACGGCTGGTGGCGAACCGGCTGGAATTTCGCGACGGCGTGGCGACGGGACGATTGCTGGAGCCGGTGATCCGGCCGCGAGGAGCATTTGCCCGGATCCAGGAACAAAGCCCGGACGGACGGCGTGCGCCGAAGACACTGGCACGGCAACTGGATATAACGCTGGAGGAATTGCGGGCATCGGTGATTGGATCTGGCAGGGAATCCGCGGCGCGGGAACATCCCATTGTGCATTTCGAAGGGCGGCAGCAGGCTCCAGGATTCTCGGTGCGGCGGGCGCTGGGCGGCAAGCACGTGATGTTGATTGGAGTCACGGGATTTATTGGCAAGGTGTGGCTGGCGAATATTTTAATGGAGCTGCCGGAGATCGGACGGGTTTACCTGCTAATCCGGCGGCAGAAATCGAATCCCGCTCAGAGACGGTTTGAAAAAATCGTGGAAGACTCGCCGGTGTTCGACCCTCTGTTTGAAAAATATGGAAACGGGCTTGGCGAATATTTGCGGGAAAAGGTGGAGGTGGTCGAGGGAGACGTGACGCGGCCGAGCCTGGGGGTGGACGCGGAAGTCGCGCGACGGCTGGAGATCAATCTTGATCTGATTGTGAACAGTTCGGGACTGACGGACTTCAATCCGGATTTACGCGATGCTTTGACCACGAACACAGATGCGGCGATGAACGTGCTGGAATTTTTGCGCGCGACGGATCATGCCGGCTTGCTGCATCTCTCCACTTGTTATGTGGCTGGAGAACGCGACGGACGGGTGATGGAGAAGCTGGTTCCGAATTACACGCCGCATCGGGTGCCGCATTTTGATGCAGAGCAGGAATGGCGGTCGCTGCACGAAGTCATCGCGAAGGCGGAAGCGCGTGCCGAAGGGGACGAAGTAACTGCCGGGCTGAGATCGCAATCGCTCGCGAAAGAGCATGCGGCGAAAGGCTTGCAGGGCGCCGCGCTGGAGAATCAGATCCGCAAGAACCGGATTCGGTGGCTCAAGACTTACTTGACCGAAGCGGGGACGCGGAGAGCGAAAGAGTTAGGCTGGCCCAATACTTATACGCTCAGCAAAAGTCTGGCAGAATCGCTGATTGTGAAGTATGGACAGGGGCTTCCCATCGCGGTGGTGCGTCCCGCGATTGTGGAAACCTCCGTGGCGAAACCGTTCCTGGGCTGGAATGAAGGCATCAACACCTCGGCGTCGCTGTCGTATTTGTTGGGGACGTATTTCCGGCAGCTGCCATCGAACGAAAGCAAGCGGCTGGACATTCTTCCAGTGGACGCAGTGTGCGATGGGATGACTCTGATTGCCGCGGCCATTGTAGAGCGAAGGCACGACGAGTTGTACCAGTTGGCAACCTCGGCCACCAATCCTTGCGATATGGGACGGTCCATCGAGCTGACTTCACTGGCGCACCGCAAACATTACCGGGCACAGGAAGGGCTGGAATCCTGGTTGCGGCTGCGCTTCGATGCGATTCCAGTGTCGAAGACGCGATATCAGCGAATGTCAGCGCCGGCGCAGAAGGCGATTGTGAAGTCGATTCAGCGCATCATGTCGCCGCTCCCGCTAAGGAAAACACCGCTGGTGAAAGCGGAGAGAAATCTGGAGCGGCTGGAGAAACTAATCGAATTGTTTGAGCCGTTCATTTTGCTTAATGAGCACGATTTTGCGGCGGACAATGTGGAAAAGCTGTCGCAGGCGCTGGTGGAAGATGAGCGGGACGAGTTTGGCTACAAGGCGCGACTGCTGGACTGGTGGGACTATTGGATCAACGTGCACATCCCCGCGCTGCGGAGGTGGACTTATCCTTTGATCGAGGGCAGACCCTTGGAAGCTCGCCCGGCGCGCAGCCTGGAGAATGGTGAGACAGTAAAGACGGGTACGAACGGAAACTGGTGAATGGCGATATTTCTGACGGGATCGACGGGATACATCGGCTCGCATGTGGCGGCGAATCTGCTGCGTGACGGCGCGGCGTTGAATGTATTGGTGCGGGCGCGCGATGTGCATGACGCGGAAGCGCGACTCTGGCAGGCGCTGCAGTTACATCTGGAGTTTCCCCAGTTCTACGAATATCTGCAAACCCGGGTGCGCGTGTTCCGTGGAGATTTGACGGACTCCGGCTTCGGATTGGGGCGGGACGAATACGATCGCCTGGTGCATACGACGGATTCGGTGATTCATTGCGCGGCATCGCTGAATCGCAAGTCCGAAAAAAGTTGCCTGAATGTGAACTTGCGGGGCACGTTGGAAGTGCTGACGCTAGCGCGGCATGCCGAGCATTATCACGGACTGAACCGTTTCAGCCAGGTGAGCACCGTTGCGGTGGCAGGGAAGAGGCAGAACGAGGTTGTTAGCGAGGATCGTTCGATCGACTGGGAGCGGTCGGATTACGATCCCTATGCGCGAACAAAGAAGTTTTGCGAGCATATGATGCGGGTGCTTTTGCCGGAGACTCCCAAGACGATTTTCAGGCCGAGCATTGTTCTCGGCGACAGTCGATATGCAGAGACTACGCAGTTCGACATGGTGAAGGCCTTTGTATTTCTGGCTGGGCTGCCCGTGCTGCCGTTTCGACCGACCGACAAGATCGACATTGTGAACGTCGATTTTGTGGCCAATGCGATTTCGACGCTGCATCAGAAGGATGGCCCTCGGTTCGATACCTATCATCTCTCGTCCGGGACGGAAGCGCAGACATTCCGTGAAATTACGAAGGCGTTAGCGGCGGCACAGAATAAACGCGCGCCGGTATTTGTGCCGGTGGTCGAGCGTCCGTTTTCCGGATCGGTAAATTTTCTGGCGAATCGCCAAGGGCCAATTGGAAGAGGTGCGTCGCTGATGAAGGTGTTCATGCCGTATCTGGTATGGAACACAGTTTTCGATAACACCCGGGTGACCGCGGAACTGGGGAAAAAGCCGGTGCCATTTTCCGAGTACTGTTATCCGCTGCTAAAGTTCAGCCGCGACAATAATTTCGAGTACAAGTATCGACCCTGGCCAGCGGCAGCGGGAGGGACAGCCGCATGATGGATTTCATTTTGGAAGCTTGGGTCAGTAGTTCGATCGAGCGTGCGAAAGCCGCGTGGATGCTGGGCGCAGGCCAGCGCTGGAAGCCGGGACAGAAGTTGAAACTTTTGTTCGCCGGTTACAACGGAAGTCGCAACATGGGGTCAGATGTTCGAGTGGAAGAGATGTTGCGGCAGATCCGGCACATTCTAGGCGCGGAGCACGTGGAGTTGAGTGTGATGAGCCAGAATTTCGACTTCTCGCGCGGGTATTTTGAGGGCACAAAACAGGTACATCTACCCGATATCTTTCCCCCATTTCTGGCGCATGAAGTTCCGCAGCACGACGGAGTGGTGGCGTGCGAAGGGTCGATGTTCAAGAGCAAGTTCGCCAATGCGCTGACCACCATGATGATCGGGTCGCTGGGGATTGCGGCGGCTCAGAACAAACTTTCCGTGGGATATGGAGCGGAAGCCGGGCACATGGATCCACTGGTGGCAAAGATGTGCGCCCGCTACTGCAGAAACTCGTTCGTGATTACGCGGAACGAGGAATCGCGCGGCGTATTGCGCGAGTTGGGAGTGCCGACGGAACTGGGAACTGACACCGCATGGACGTTCGAGCCTCGTCCGCCGGAGTATGGGCAAAGCGTGCTGCGAAAAGTTGGTTGGGACGGACGAACGCCGGTGCTGGTCGTGTGCCCGATTAATCCGTTTGAATGGCCGGTGAAGGCGTCGGTGGCAAAATATGCGCTGCGCAGTTTGACAGGCGCTTACAAGGACAGCCACTACCGCACGGTATATTTTCACAACTCGGGTCCGGCGGCGGAGCAGGCCTATCACAAGTATTGGAACGCGATCGCGAATGCGGTCGATGCATTCCGCAAGAAGCGAAATGTTTTCGTGATTCTGGCGGCAACGGAGCGGTTGGATGCGCGTCCGGCAAACCGCATTGCGGAAAAGCTGGGAGGAGTGCCGGTTCTGACATCTGACGAGTACAACATGTATGAGTTGGTGAGCGTGCTGCGGTCGTGCCACATGATGGCGTCGTCGCGGTATCACGGAATCGTGACATCAATGCCGGGATTGGTGCCATCGGCGGGAATCACGATGGATGAGCGTATCCGCAACTTGATGCGGGAGCGCGGGCATCAGGATTTGCTGATGACGGTGGATGATCCTGAACTTGAAGGGAAACTTTTGGCGGCCCTGGAAAAGTTGAGTTGTGAGGGCGAATCCATTGCGAGTGGCATTGCGCAAACGGTGGTGAAGAATTTGAAGGTGATGGCACGCATGGGTGTGTACCTCGAAGAGGAGGTGCAGCGAAGATATCCGCAGTTTGAGACGCGTCGTGGCGAATGGAGTTGGGAGGATTATTTGCCGCCGATGAGCCAAGGGTTGCGCGATCTGTTGGCGGTTTACAACTAGGATCCAGTGTTCTTCAAGAGCATAATCTCACTATCCATATTTTGCATACGATCATTCCATTCGTCGAAGATATTTTCTCGCAACTACGGGCAGCGGGGGACACTCGCATTCTGGCGGAGATTCACGAAGGCGAGATCAGTGGCGTAACGGGCAATGAATTGCTGGAACTTGTCCGCAAAGCGAGAACCTTTATCGCTTCGAAGGGGTTGAAGAAGGGCGAGCGGTGCGGCCTGTTGGCGGCCAACAGTATTCGCTGGGTGGCGACCGATCTGGCGCTGGTGGCCGAAGGGCTGATTGTGGTGCCGCTCTATTCGCGGCAGGCGCCGGCGGAACTGGTTGCAATGATGAAGGACTCCAGCCCGTCGCTGGTATGTTGCGGCGACGCTGCGTTGCGGGACGCAATCGCGGAGAACTGGATGGATGGGCCTCCGCAGTTTTTATTTGACGAGATTTTCGCAGGCGTGGACGGAGTTCAACTGGGGCGGCCACAGGTTGGAAACGACGATGCGGTAGCCATTATCTATACATCGGGAACTTCGGGCGAGGCCAAAGGCGTGGTGCTGACGGCCGCGAATGTGGGTTTCATGCTTGACCGGACGGCGGAGCGGCTGTCCGAATTGATGTCGGAATCGAAAGGGCAGGATCGGATCTTTCATTATTTGCCGTTCACTTTTGCGGCGTCGTGGATTGCGCTGTTGACGTTTCTGAAGCGGCGAAGCCTGGTCACAATCAACATGGATCTGGCGAAGATCGCCACCGACATGCGGGTAGTGGCGCCGGATTATTTTCTGAATGTGCCGCAGTTGCTCGAACGGATGCGGCGGGCGGTAGACGAACAATTGTGGCAGACAGGCGGAGTCGCGCAGGCAATTTATGCGCGGGCCAAGGCAGCTTGGGTACGGCATCAGGAGAAACAACCGAAAACGAGTGATGCGTTGTGGCTGGGCCTAGCGAATCGTCTGGTGTTTCCAGCGATTCGGAAAAAGATGATTGGCAAGAATTTGAAGGCGCTGATCTGCGGGTCAGCGCCGCTGACGGTCGAGACGCAGATGTATTTCATGATGCTGGGGATTCGCGTGCTGCAGGTTTATGGGCTCACGGAGACGACGGCGATTTGCACGATGGACGATCCAAACCGGGTCGAGGTGGGGCGCGTCGGTCCGGCGATTCCCGGGATGGAGATGAAGCTCGGCGACAACGATGAGATCCTCGTGCGCGGGCCGAATATTTTCTTGAAGTATTGGAATCGGCCCGAACAAACGGCGGAGGCACTGCGCGATGGCTGGTTTCACACTGGGGATCAGGGCGAAGTGAGCACGGCCGGGAATTGGCGAATTGCGGGGAGGATCAAGAATCTGATCGTGCTGGGCTCGGGGCACAAAGTGTCACCGGAACCGATTGAAACTGCGATTGCGAAGATCTTGCCGGAAGCGCATCAGGTGATCGTAGTCGGGAACGGTCGTGGATATCTTTCCGTGCTGGTGACCGGAGCCGTGACGTCGGAGAAGGTGCAATCGGCGCTGGACGAGGTAAATCCAGAGTTGCCACACTACAAGCAGGTGCGCGCGTTCCGCGTGATTCCGAATGCGTTCTCGGTTGAAAGTGGATCGATGACTGTGAACGGGAAATACAAACGAGACGTGATTTCGGCCCGCATGAAGAATGAGATCGAGGACATGTACAGCGTGAAGCAGCCAGTGTAGTCAAAGCCAGGAGAGGTTCAGCCACGAAGGACGCCAAGGTGCACGAAGAAAGTGTCGAGCCCAAAACGCCGAGTCGGTGCGGTGGGAGCGCTCTGTCCTGGACTGTTTCCGACGGCGTGATCGAGGTGGCGCTGCATCGTCCGCCTTGCAATGAGCTGGGATCGGCATCGCTAGAAGACCTCGAGAAGTTTGTGACGGCTCTGGCTGTCATCGAGGCGGAGGCGGAGGCGCATGCGCTCATTATTTATAGCCAGATGAAATCGGGATTTTGTGCAGGCGCCGATTTGCGCGAACTGTATCAGCGTTCGCAGGCAATGGATAAAGCTGAGGCTGCGAAGGGCGTCCGGGATTTTCTGGAGCGCATTCACCGCGTCTTGAATCTGATCGATGCGACGCCGTTGACCACGATTGCGGCAGTGCATGGAGTGACTTTCGGTGGAGGATTCGAGCTGGCGCTGGCGTGTGATTTGATTATTGCCGACAAGATGGCACGGTTTTGTTTCCCGGAATTGAGGCTGGGATTGATTCCCGGTTTCGGTGGGATTCCACGTCTGAAGCGGGATTTGGGCAACGCCGTGGTGAGGGACCTGTTGTTGACGGGGCGGAGTTTCAACGCATCGAAGGCGCAGCAGATTGGGCTGGCGAGCCAGGTGGTTGGCGAAGGCGAGGCGCTGCACGCCGCTCGGGCCACGGCGGCGCAATTGAAGAAATTCGATCGCGCCACGGCCGCCGCGGCAAAGAAATTTATCAAACCCATTCCACAGGAGGAATTGCGCAGAGAGATCGATTTGTTCTGCGAGCTGTTTGCTCGTCCAGCAGTCGATGCAGGGCTGCGGAAGTTTGTAGAAAGTACCGACGCGCAGCCCTATCTGCCGTAGTGAAAGTGGAGAGAGTACTCAATTATGAAGACGGCCGACCAAACCCTGGACGAGATATTGAATCTTGCTGCGGCACACTTCAAAGTGCCGCGAGAAAACCTTTCTCCCGACGATGATTTTTTCAAGACACTCGGGATCGACAGTTTGCAGACCCTGGACCTGCTGACGAAGCTTGAACATCACTTTCGCGTGGAGCTTCCGGATTACGAACTGCAAGGCGTTTCCGATTTCCGAACGCTGGCCGGAAAAATTCAAGCGAGACTGTAGAGACTCCACAACCGTGGCAAGCAGCATTCAGTGCACTCGCAGGCCTTCGATCGCGTCTTCAAGGTTATGGATAACTAATTCATTAACATGATATTCTCCGTGTCGGAACCCGCCGTCCTGAGCGAAGCCGAAGGGTGCCTCTGTGTTGGAATAACTCTTTAATGCTTGATCTCCAAAAATATAATTGCCTGGGCGCGGCTTTGCGCGATGCGTTGGACCGTTTCGCCGGAGAGACCTGTCTGATTGAAGCGGACCGCGACCGCGAGAAGACACGGCTCACCTACTCCGATTTCAAGGAAATCAGCCTTCCCCTCGCGCGGGCGCTGGAGGATGCGGATTTCGATGCGGGTGACCGCGCCGCCATTCTCATGACGAATCAGTCGAAGTGGCTGATTTCTGCGTATGCGATTTTCTACAGCGGCGGGGTGCTGGTTCCTCTGGATTACAAGCTGACGCCGTCCGAGCAACTGCAACTGCTGGAGCACTCGAGAGCCAAAGTATTGGTGGTGGAATGCCATTTGTGGCGGGCGATCATGCAATTGCCGGAGTTCAGCCAGATTAAAACCAAGCTGGTGCTGGTCACCGAGGCTCCCCTGGGAGCAGACCTGGCGGGAGGATTTCGCTGGGAAGATTTCAAGCGTAAAGGTTCGCCGGATTTTGTGGTACGGCAGCGTCAGGACGTGGCGTGCATCGTTTATTCGTCGGGCACAGGTGGCCGTCCGAAGGGATGCGTGCTTACGCACGAGAATTATCTGGAACAGTGCCGGGCACTGACCGCGTGGTATCCATTCTGGCCGGGCGTGCGGTATTTGAGCATTTTGCCGACCAATCACGCAATTGATTTCATGGTGGGATTCATTGGCCCATTTGTGTGTGGAGCGTGCGTTGTGCATCTGCGGACGTTACGCCCGGAATTTGTTCGCGATGCCTTTGTGCGCTACCGGATTACCTATGTTTCTTTGGTGCCGATGATCGTTAAGAATCTGGAGCGTGGGCTGAGAGCGAAGTTTGACGAGTTGCCGTCATGGAAGCGGGCGATTCTGAATCGACTGATCTCGCTTAACAAATTGCTGACGCGTCGCCGAGCTCGCGTGAGAGTGAGCCGCATGTTGCTACCGCAAGTGCATCGCGCGTTTGGCGGAGAATTGCTGGCGCTGATCACCGGTGGAGCGTTCATGGAGCCTTCGACGATGCAGTTTTTCTACGAGTTGGGAATTCCCGTGGTGAATGGATACGGCTTGACCGAAGCAGGAACGGCGCTGACCTTGAACGATCTGAAACCGTTTCGCGCAGATACGGTGGGCAAACCGCTGCCGGGCGTGGAACTGCGGGTGCTGAGTCCCGACGCGGAAGGAATCGGAGAAATTGCCGCGCGAAGCAAAACCGTGATGTCGCAATATCTGGACGATGCGGAGTTGACCCTGGAGACGATTGTCGAGGGATGGCTGCTGACGGGCGATTTGGGGCGGTTCGATCAGCACGGGCATTTGCAGCTTTTCGGGCGGAAGAAGAACATGATCGTCACAGAAGGTGGGAAGAATATCTATCCCGAGGATATCGAAACGGTCTTCGACGGACTGCCCGTGAAGGAATACTGCGTGTTTGCGGCGAACTATTTGTGGCCGCAAAAAGAACCGGGACGGGAGACGCTGGTGCTGGCCCTGCGGCTGGAACAGAATCAGCGCTTCGACAGCGCGTTGTTACAGGAAATTGTAGAGCGCAACCGGCGGCTGCCCGATTTCAAACGTGTAGGTGAGTATTTCATTTGGGAGAAGGATTTTCCGCGGACTGCATCGATGAAAGTTAAACGGCAACAGCTGGCGGAAGAAGTAAGGAAAACTGTAGATCGAGGTGTGGTGGTGGCGTTGTGAGCCCGCAGCAATCCTACCTGGCCATCGTGAATCCTGCGGCTGGCGGTGGTCGCACCCGTAAGCTGCTGGGTCCGGCGCTGGAGCGGCTGCGAGCAGGCGGAATTGCGGTTGAGGTGGCGGAAACGCAGGCCCCAGCTGACGCGACGCGAATTGTGCGCGAGGCCCACGCGCGCGGGCACAGAAAATTTATCGCGGTGGGCGGGGATGGAACCGCTTATGAGCTGGTGAACGGTCTTTTTCCCCCGGCGGATCCGGACGATCGTTCCACGCTGGGATTCTTGCCCTTGGGGACGGGCAATTCCTTTTTGCGCGATTTCAGTGATCGCGGAGTGGAGCACGCAGTCGAGTCGCTGATCTCGCAGCGAACGCAACCCTGCGACGTGCTGAGATTGCGTCACCGCTGCGGGGTGATTCACTACATCAATTTGCTGAGTGTAGGATTCCCCGCCGACGTGGCAACTTTACGGGCGCGGCGATTTGGGGGCAACGGAGAACTGGGATACTTCATTTCCATTTTTCTTGGATTGGCTCGATTGCAGCGGCGGCCGTTTCCGGTGCGGGTGGAAGCTGAAACCGAATTCGACCGGCGGCGCTGTCTTTTTCTTACCTTCAACAACAGCAAGTTTACCGGCGGGACCATGATGATTGCTCCCAAGGCTGAGGTAAATAGCGGTCTCATCGAATACGTTCGCTGGGGCGCGATCGGGCGGCTGGGGCTGATACGAAACTTGCCCGGGCTTTATGATGGCACGCACATTAATCATCCGCTGGCCGAGCGCAAGTCGGTGCGACGTGTGGAGTTCGATCTGAACGAACCAGTGGACGTGATGGTAGATGGCGAGGTGCTGACTCTGCATTGTGAAGTATTAGATGTATTGCCCGGGGCGTTAAACGTTGTAGCCTGAGCGCATGTTATAAAAAGTAAATCGTGGGGGAAGGGAATCATGTCGGAACAGCGGCGAAAGCAGCGGCAGGATCGCGTTGGGCAAGCGAAAACCAGAACTGAAGGGCCGTCGCGCGAGATGCTGATCTGGGGTGGGATTGTGCTGTTAATGGTGCTGGCCTGGGCCGGCTTCTGGTACTACAGGAACCATCGCTACGATGGGTTTGCGAAGTGCCTTGCATCGAAACAAACCAAGATGTATGGGCTGTATTGGTGTCCGCATTGCGCCGAGCAAAAAGCGATGTTCGGGAAGGCGTTTCGATACGTGCCTTACGTAGAGTGCGCGATCAAGGGCTCGCGCGAACTGGCGCCCGAGTGCACGGCGGCCCGGGTGAAGTTATTTCCGAGCTGGCAGTTTGGCGCGAGCCCTCCGAAAGAGGGTGTGTTTCCTCTCAACGAGCTTTCCGACAAAACTGGGTGCAGTTTGCCGTGACTGCAACTTCGGATAGATCGGTTGCGTCCAATACCACTCCGGCGAAGGCCACTCGAGTTTTGTTTATGTTGATCGCCCTTTTCGCGCTGGCGGGGATGTTGGTGTCGGCGGTATCGCTCGAACGCCACTACGCGAAGTCGGCATCGGCATTCTGCGATTTTGGAGCAAGATTCAATTGCGACATTGTGAACCGCAGCGAGTATTCGACCGTGATGGGAATTCCGGTAGCTGCAATTGGTGTAGTGGGCTATGGGCTTCTGTTGCTGCTGGCAGGCGTTTACCGTTCGCGGCCACAGACGCCGACCCGATTGTTGGCGGCGGCGATTGCGGGGCTGGGATTCGCGCTGTATCTGACATATATCGAGGCCTATGTGCTTAACACCTGGTGCATTTTATGTTTAAGTTCACTCGCGTTAATCACCGCAATCGCAATGCTGACTGGAATATTGAAGGCGAGAGCGCGTGCCTAGTTCTAACTTGATTCATCTGGTTTTGGATCTGAAACCCTAACTTCTCAATGGCAAGAATCCAGACAATCCAGAATGAAACGTCACCGGCGATACGCGCCGGTGGCGCCACCGGCGATTTACGGCTGCACGAATTTCGTAGCCGCCTCTTCCGGAACACTCGTTTCTTGCGCGTCTGGCTGCCGCCAGGCTATGAGGACGCCGAGAATCGAGCTCAGCAGTATCCCGTGCTTTATCTCAATGATGGGCAGAACTTATTCGAACCATCCTCATCCTTCACGGGAGTGGAGTGGCGCGTTGACGAAACTGCGGACCGGTTGATCCGCGAAGGCGCAGTCCCGCCGATGATTGTGGTTGGGATCGATAACACCGGCAAAGACCGCCTTCGCGAATACATGCCGCACCGTTCGATGCATCCGATGATGCTGCGAGTGCAAGGGCGGCGTTACCCGGATTTCCTGATGAAGGAAGTCATGCCCTTTGTTGAGCGTAACTATCGCGTGGCTACCGGGCCGGAAAACACCGGGCTGGGAGGGTCGTCGCTCGGGGCGCTGATTGCGCTTTACACGGTCATGGCGCGGCCGGAAGTCTTTGGGAAATTGCTGATCGAGAGCCCCTCGCTATGGGTTTCGAACCGGCAAGTGATCAAAGAAAGCCGTGTCGTGCGGATTTGGCCGGAGCGAATATTCATGGCGGCCGGCACCGCGGAAGCTGGAAACTCAGAAAAAAGCCGGGTGGTTGTCGATGACGTGCGGGAACTCGCGGCCATCGTGCGGCGAGCCGTCCTTAGCGAGAGACGTTTGCGGATGACGATAAAAGACGGCGCTACTCACAGCGAGTCGGCTTGGGCTGAGCGATTTCCCGAAGCGCTGCAATTCTTGTTCGGGCAATCGTGAGTCAGTGAGAACTCAAAACCAGTTCGGATTTCGTTCGTGCGCTCCATATCCCATAGAGCAATGCAGCCATTAGAACAACAGAAAGCTGGAGGTGCGTCCAGCGGACCAGCGGTCCAAGCAAAGGAAGCACGAAGGCGAGATAGAGCAAGGGTTTCAGATAGTCGATTGCGGCAGAGTTGGATCCCACAACGATCCAGTCTGAGAGAAACAAGAATGCAGGCGCAAGGATGACGAGGTCGTAGACGGTAAGATGCGGGGCGACGAGTACGGTCGCCAGAAGCAACGCCGAATAACGAACGGACAACGGGAGCCGACCGCGCCAGCAGGCGATTGCCAGCGCGCAGGCCATCAGCGCGCTAACCAGGTAGAGCGCGAAAGAAACCGCGGGCCATGGAATGAGCAGCGTCCAGAAGGAGCGCAGGGAGTGGGTTTGGTAAAGTCTCGGCTCCAGCATAGACAGCACGTTGGGTAGGTTGAGCAGCGCGTGTACCCAGTCGCGAAGCGGGCCGGCACCGTAGTAGAGCCGCGCCGCGCTTAACTGTGCAGCGGCGGAAAGAAGTGCGCCGGCAATGATCCCCCAACGAAGTGTGATCAAGAATACGATGGCGGCGACGATGGCAAGTTGCGGTTTGAAGATCAGACAACCGATTGCCAGACCGGCCAGGAATTCGCGCTGAGCGCGTAGTGCGAAGAACGCGAGTGTGAAACATCCGAGAGCGAGCGCGGAGGTTTGTCCCCAGGCGATGAGATGCCAGAAGGCGGGGAACGCCAGGGCGTGAATCGAGACCGTGAACCGATAATCGCGCAAATTCGGAGAAGCCCGCCACACGATATAGCAACATATGCCGTAAATGAAAGCGCTCGACACGAGCCAGATGACGAGTGCGCATGGATAAGACACTCGAGCCAGCGGCGCGAAGAATATCGATACCTGGGGCGGATAAAGCGGCAGATAACGAATGCCCGCAGCCGCCGGTACTCTTTGCCTCGCCACTTCCGATTGCGCTTGCATGTTGTAAAGATCCGCACCGCGATGGCCAAGGGCAAGCGAGCCGAGCGTATAGAAATGCAGAAAATCCGTAGCTTTGAGATTTTCGTTGCGGTCCAACAGGCCGGGAGTGGCCATGTTCCAGATGTATACAGACCAGAGGCAGAGAGCAAGGATGAACCCGTGCGCACGCAGCCGGCGTGCGCTGAACCAGGAAGAAACTTTCCTCAGAGTCATGAAGCCATCAGTCCCACACGGATTTCACAAGCTCGCAGCCGACAAATCAGGGGCTGAAAGCAGTGGCTCGGCAGTCTTGCTTCGCCTGGTCATGAGCAAGAGCGGCAACAAGATCGGAAGGAATAAACCCAGGAAGGTAGGCAGCAACGGCAACCGATGTGGAGAGTCTACTCGAGGCCGAATCATCAGAAGCAGCGACGAGGAAATCCAAGGCCAACTTATCGTTGCTGTGAAAACGAGGCGAGAAAACCGAGGCAAAGCCTGCCAGTCTTGAATCAGTAGCAGCGCAGGAAGAATCAACAGCACTTGGTTGAAGGGAATGAATAATGGAAATACGAGGAGGGTGCCCATGAGAAACGCAGCGAAGACTGTAGCGAATTGCCGCGAGTGCGCCGGCTCTTTTCGATTCCGCCATGCGTAATGTAATAGCGCAAGAACGAGGCAGCTACCTACAATCGTTCCGACCGTATTACCCAGAGCTAAAGGGAGCAAACCCCAGATCGGGGCGTATTTTCGATATGCGGCAATATTTATCAGAAAATATCTCATCCATCCTGGAAGAAGGACTTCACTAGCTACCAACAAACCTGTCACAGTAAAGATGAAGCTAGCCGCTAGCCGCCACCTTTTAGTCCAGTCACCGACGGCCCAAATCACGAACCAACACAGCGGCAGGAGCGCGATTTGCGGCTTTATGGTAGATAAAGCCAGCAGTACGCCGGCGGTCTTGTAGTGTTGCCTGGTTACGCACCAGGCCCCCAGAGAGAGAAGGAAACTGACTAACAGCGCCAATTGCTCAAGGCGCAAGCCCTGTACGACCTGCGGGCTGCTCAAGGTAAATAAAACCAAGGCTGTAACGACCTCCCAGGGTGGCCGCCAACGCAAAAGATCCAGATAGATCAATACGCTCAGGGAGGTCATCAGGCCTAAAGCAAAGGGAGCGTAGGTGCGTACGTCCGCAAAGCCCATCCAGATGATTGGAGCCATTACAAACACAGTGTAGACCGGATACACGAAACGCTGCTCGTTGATTACCAGCGGCCCAACTTGTGAGTATATTTGGCGGATTGGATGACCATAGAACGCCATTTGGATTTCGTGAGTGACCTCTGGCAGGTATGGGTTGCGTCGATGAAGTAGTAGCTCGCGGGCTCCTATCCAGGGAGGATACAAGTCACCCATTGGATCTATCACCTCGCCCCTTGCCCGGTCTAGGTAGTGTATCCACGGTCCCTGAATCTGATGCATGTACAGCAAAGAGACTCCGCTCGCAAGGGTGCTCAAAAGCAGCAGGAGGCGAAATTTAAATGAGGGATTCACCCTTTTTTAATAGACTCACTTTAAGAGACGTAAAAGTGATGTCGCCGGCATCGGCGACGAAAATCAATTTCCAACCGTATCCCCAACTTGAAGCGAATGCAAGCAGACGTCCCGCAAGCCGCATCGATAGATCAGAGATACCGGTACGTCGCTGGCGCGAACAACATAGACGCCACTTTCCACCTTAGCGACATTGGCATACTCATCCATCACAATTCCATTATCCGGCCGGGCACGGATGCGAAACTGTCGCGAGGACGGCTCGTAATTAGCATAGCTGAAGCAGTGGCCTATACAGGCTCGATCAAGCTCGTGGTGGAAACAAAATGATTGCAACGATAAGGACGGAAGCGTGCTGATAACACGTTGATCCGGAGGTAAACGAGCTATCGCGGCATCAATGCGGTCTTCCAACCGATTCAGTCCGCGATCGTCGGCATACAGAAGTCCGAAGAAGACAATCGCCACCAAAGCCAGCGCAAATCGTTCAATCTTGCTGCTGGGTACCGTAACCAAGACGGCGCACAACATTAAAGCAGTTGCCAAGGAAAGCCGGTCAGTGATGAACCCGAACGGAACTCCGAACTGGGGGAACCTCACCGTACTTGGGATCAAGAAAACGGCGGCTGCGTTCAACAGCCAAAGCTGAAATGGGATGGTCGCGACCGTGTCTGCGAGAGGCTTACGCTTAAGCAATTTCCCGAGCAATAGCAGCCACACGAATAACAGACAGGAGTACGGCAGCATGTACTTTGGACCGAAAAGATCGATCTGGTTCGCGCCCGCCGCGAAGAAAAACTGTCTTGGGGACCACGAATACGAATACCGATGAGTGAGAATGTAGCGCGCATCTAGCAGCACTGCCAGTCCCAGCAACAAAGCTAGGAACCGCCGCTGCGGACGGAAATTGTTTGCCACAGTAATGTAAGCCGCGACCCCGACCGCCCACAAAACTGGGAAGGGATGAGCCAGCCAGGCAAGCGCCAGAAGAGGGATGCTTAAGGCTCGGACTCGCCAGGGACCATCCCAAAAAAAAGCAAGATACCATAAGCAGAGTCCCATCGACAGATAAAAGTTAAAGAATCCCATGTGAAAGATGAAGCCGTAGGAAAGCATCGCGACACAGGGAGCGGCAAACCACCAGTTTCTGCCGGCGGCGCGAAATATAAATAGGAGGGCACCCCATCCAAATACAAGAACTGAAGCCGCTACTGCAACTTGTTGCGCGGCATTCGGCCCTATGCGAACTAGCAGCCACTCCAACACCAGGTCGAACAAGACATTGTTCGATTGCGGCGAAATCCAAAGCCCCGGGGCACCGCCTTGGTGGATCTGAGATGCCAGCCAGGCATTGTAAATATGGCTGGAAAGATCTGCCGCCTGAATCCGCGATTGCCAGAAACAAGGCATCAAGAGCGCAGCGGAAAATAACGGGATCGCTATCCATTTGCGCAAGGGACTGTGACGCCGAGTCGACAGATCTGCCGAAGGGGAAAAGTCCGACCCATCAACCTGTAGGCGAGAATCCAAATTCGCTCCGTTGATGTTGGAACGGTGAAGCATTCTATTTCCTTGCGACTTCTCGATCGACGGCTTTCTCAAACAATCCGTCAACGATATGAATCATCTCGTCGTCTACCACTCTGTTCTTCGAGATGGCCTCGCTCAGCGTGATCGAGACAATTTTGTTGGCGCGCAGTGCCGCCATGCACCCGAATTCGCCGCGGTGCACCATGTCGATGGCGCCTAAGCCGTAGCGCGTGGCCAATACGCGATCAAAGGCGCTGGGCGAGCCTCCGCGCTGAATATGTCCCAGGACCACCGCGCGAGTTTCGAAGCCGGTTCGTTTCTCGATCTCGCGGGCGAGGGTATTGGCTATACCGCCGAGTTTCACGTGGCCAAACTCATCCTTGCCCATATCCTGCAACACCGGCGCCCCCGGGCCCGGCTCGGGGGAGAATTTCGCGCCTTCGGCCACGACCACAATCGAAAAATAACGTCCCCGCTCGTGACGCTGGCGGATGGAGTCCGCGACTTGGTCGACGTCGAAGGGACGCTCGGGAATTAAAATCACGTCTGCGCCCCCGGCGATGCCGCTATAAAGCGCGATCCAGCCGGCGTCGCGGCCCATCACCTCCACCACCATCACGCGGTTGTGAGCCTCTGCGGTTGTGTGAACGCGATCGAGTGCCTCGCAAACAATATTGCACGCTGTGTCAAATCCAAAAGTGTAGTCGGTGCCGCCCAGATCGTTGTCGATAGTTTTCGGAACGCCCACAACCTTGGCGCCGGCTTCGTGAAGCTTTTGCGCGACCGACAGAGTGTCGTCCCCGCCGATCGCAATGAGCGCCTCGATTTTGTTCTTCTCGAGCGCAGCCAAACAGCGGTCGATGCCATCGGCGCGCTTCGAGGGGTTGGTGCGCGAGGTGCGCAGGATGGTTCCACCGCGCGGCAGAATGCCTCCGACCGCGTCCAGATCGAGAACCATCGTTGTGTCATCGACCAGCCCGCGCCAGCCTTCCATGAAGCCGACGAATTCGTCACCGTAGGTGAAGATGCCTTTGCGCACAACCGCGCGAATCACGGCATTCAATCCAGGACAATCTCCGCCGCCGGTCAGCATGCCAATCTTCATGGTCCGCTCCCTTATGAATCCAGATGAAAATCCTGGGATGCACCCCGACATGGGCTGCATTCAGCGGCAGCCCGAAGCGCGGGATTCAGCAGTCTCCGGGAAGAAATAGATTATCACTAATGAGGATGAAGCGAATGAATTGGCCGCCTGACCAAGTACGTTTGTCGGTTCTGATAAAGCGTTCGAACCATGCCATTGGTCTCGCGATCATGTTGTCGGTTAGCAATCCGCTTCGCAACTGCAAGAAAGCGTCCTCCGCCGCTTTTTTATTATGCGAGTGGGCTCTCCGCTTGGAGGAAACGAGATTGCAAGTAGATGAACACCTAAGGAACATGACCGGGTAAAGCGAGATTGCGCAAGCTCGAAGTCTTGCGCGACGGCCCCGCATTTCGGCACAATGCTCCACTGGAATGAATCGGAATGAATAAGACAGGCAGAGCTTTGTGCTGGGGCATGGTTGGAATAGTGGGGGCGGCGGCAGTGGGCGCAATCGCGCTGCGTCGTGGCGAACCCATCAACGCGCTATGGCTGGTGGTGGCGGCGACTTGCTGTTACGCGCTAGGCTACCGCTTTTACAGCAAGTTTATCGCGGTAAGAATTCTTGCCTTGGATGGTTTGCGCGCGACTCCGGCGGAGCGACTGGAGAACGGTCGCGATTTCCTGGTCACTAATAAGTGGGTGGTTTTCGGACACCACTTCGCGGCTATTGCGGGGCCGGGCCCGCTGGTGGGGCCGGTGCTGGCGGCTCAGTTCGGATATCTTCCGGGAACAATGTGGGTGCTGGCGGGGGCAGTCTTTGCCGGCTGCGTGCAGGATTTCGTGATCCTGCTGTTCTCGGTGCGGCGTGACGGCAAGTCGCTGACTGAAATGGCCAAGGATGAGATCGGGCGAGTCGGAGGTTTCGTCGCTTATGTAGCGGTGATCGCGATTCTGATTATCCTGCTGGGCGTGGCGGCACTCATCGTGGTGAACGCGCTGAAGGCAAGTCCGTGGGGCACATTTACCATCGCGATGACCATGCCGATCGCTTTATTGATGGGTGTCTATCTCCGGCGAATTCGTCCAGGCAAAGTGCTGGAGGTTTCGGCGTTGGGTTTTGTACTTGTGCTGGCGGCGATCTGGGGAGGACAGTACGTGTCGCAGAACGAGGTGCTGGCAACAATCTTTACATTCAGCGCACCCACGCTGGCGATTCTGATTATGGTTTATGGGTTTGCGGCGTCGGCACTGCCGGTATGGTTGCTGCTCGCACCCCGGGACTATCTCAGCACATTCGTAAAGTTGGGGACGATCGCGCTGTTAGGCGTAGGGATCGTGGTGCTGCATCCCACGCTCCATATGCCGGCGCTGACGCGCTTTGTAGACGGCACGGGGCCGGTGTTTGCGGGAAAGATATTTCCCTTCGCCTTCATCACGATTGCGTGCGGAGCGATCAGCGGATTTCACGCCCTGATCTCTAGCGGGACGACTCCCAAGCTGATTGCGCGCGAGACCGAGACGCGCATGGTGGGTTACGGGGCGATGATGGCAGAGTCGGCGGTTGCGGTGATGGCCATCATTGCGGCTTGCGTGATGCAGCCGGGCGTATATTTTGCCATCAACAGTCCGGCGGGAATTGTAGGGCAAGCGCCGACGACGGCGGCGGCAACGATTTCCAGCTGGGGCTTTCCCGTAACCGCAGCCGATATGCAGGCACTGGCGCGTGCCGTAGGCGAGCAAACGCTTTACAACCGGACGGGTGGCGCGCCGGCATTTGCGGTAGGAATGGCGCACATCTTCTCCCACAGCCTGGGCGGCGAAACTTTGATGGCGCTCTGGTATCACTTCGCGATCATGTTCGAGGCGCTGTTCATATTGACCATCCTTGATGCGGGGACGCGGGTGGCGCGCTTCATGGTGCAGGACGCCCTCGGACATGTCTACAAACCATTGGGGCGGACAAGTTGGTATCCATCGATACTCGGGACCAGCGCGCTGATTGTGGGCGCCTGGGGATATTTCTTGTGGCAAGGAGTAAAGGATCCGCTGGGTGGGATTAATTCCTTGTGGCCGCTGTTTGGAATTTCCAACCAGCTGCTGGCGACGGTGGCGCTGTGCGTGGCCACGACAATCATCATCAAAATGCATCGCGCGAAGTATGCGGCGGTGACGCTTGTGCCGCTCGTATGGCTGGTTGCGGCGACGTTCACGGCGTCGTGGCACAAGATGTTCGATGCGAATCCGCGAGTGGGATTTCTCGCGCAGGCGCGGGTGTTGAATGCGGGCCCGATGACGAGCTCGACCGCACGAGTGATCTTCAACAACCGGCTGGATGCGGCGGTGACGGGCGTGCTCGTGTTGATGGTGACGCTCGTGCTGGTGGAATCCGCGCGGCAATGGATGGGAATTCTGAGGGGGACGAGAGAAGCGCCGGTGAAAGAATCGCCATTTGTAAAGACGCGGTTGCTGGAGGAACGGGGATGAAGGCTTTGCTCAAACAGGTCCGGAGAGGCGCGGCGGGCATATTCGGTGCTTTGTCGGAGGTACTGAAGGAAGTTTTCGATGAAGCCGCTTATGCGCGATATCTGAATCGCGCAGGAATTGTGTCATCTCGAGCGGCTTATGCCGCATTTAGGCGGGAGTGGGAAAATGGCCACGCTCGCCGGCCGCGATGCTGCTGATCTAATTCCGCGTGCCTACGATGAAATCGCCCAACTTCCACTGGCCGTCGACTGATCTTTCATAAGTCATCTTGAACGAATGTTCTGACTGGCGATCGTATCGGAACCGCTCCTCACTGACCTTCTGATCGCGCATCGCCGCCCGGCCGAAAGTTATTGATCCATCCTTCCATCCCTCGCTCGTGAACAGCCGCGCATTGCCAAAATTGTCTTCCATCACTGCCCCTAGACTCCCGCTCGGCTGATCAACTCCTGAGAGTGCTAAAGCCTTGAACGGCCCAGGTGCTCGGTCATTGTGACGGTAGAGAAGCCACTTGCCATCGAGTTCGGGAGTAAAGCTCACGTCGGCCTCGATCTTCTTGCCGCTGGCGAATTCGCCGGTGCAACTCCAGTTTCCGGCGAAGAACTTGACCATGGGGGATCCGTTTTGGATTGCTGGGCGGGGCAGCACAATGCGCTGGCGGTCACGAGGATGAATATGACGGATTTCATTCACTCTTCCCTAGCCATTGGACTGATGAAATGAAAATTCGTCTGCTGGAGTTACCGTCGGAGAAAATAGCGAGGTCTGTCAAGTGCGATACACTTCCTGCATGCGCGTTCTCGGCATCGACTGCGGCGGGGCATACACCGGCTACGGGGTGGTGGAGATGGATTCCGGCGGGGGGTTGGTTTGCCTGACGTGCGGGGCCATCAAGCTTTCGCTCCGGGACCCGCTGCCGCAGAGGCTGTCGCGAATCTATGACGGATTGGGGGCGTTGATTGTGGAGCATCGTCCCGATGAAGTGGCGATTGAAGGAATTTTTTACGCGCTGAATGTGAAATCGGCGTTGTTGTTGGGGCAGGTACGTGGAGTGGCGATGCTGGCGGCGGCGGCGGCCGGGCTAGACGTCGCGGAGTATTCTCCGCTGACGATCAAGGCGTCTGTAGTGGGATATGGGCGGGCGGAGAAGCAGCAGGTGCAAGTCATGGTGACACGGTTGCTGAACTTGGCCGAGGCACCGAAGCCGATGGATGCGTCGGACGCTCTGGCGATCGCGATCTGTCATCTGCATACCGCGGGGACGTTGGAGCGGCAGAGGGTTGCGGCGCGCTGATGGTTCGAGCTTTCCTTATTCGAGTCTTTGTGCCTTGCCCGAGGCGAACGGTCGCAAGTGCGGTGCTGATCGCGCTGGGAATGTCCGGCTTGGCGGTGTCACAGCTGGCATCCGGTTCAGCTTCCGCCCCCCAAATAACCTTTACGATGGACTTTCCACAGTCGGATCCGTCGCACTACTCGATCGCAGTCGATACGGCTGGTCACGCAAGCTATGAATGCATAGGAAAGGTTCAGGAAGATTCCGAAGAGCAGAGTTACCGGACGGAATTCAAGGTTTCGGCGGTGAATCGCGAGCGAATTTTCGGGTGGGCGAAACAGGCAAAATATTTTTCCGGCAAGATTGATTCGGGGAATCAGAAGTTGGCTTTTACTGGAACGAAAATCCTGAGCTATCAGGACGGGACGAAATCCTTTACGGCGCGGTACAACTATTCGAGTCTGGAGCCCGTACGTCAGCTGACCGAAGCGTTTCAAAATATGGCGGGCACGCTGGATTACGGGCGGCGGCTAGCTTACTACCACCGTTATCAGAAGTTGGCGCTGGATGAGGAATTGAAGCGCATGGAAACGCAGGCTAGGAATAACCAGTTGAGCGAGATCCAGGGATTAGAGCCGGTGTTGCAAGAGATTGTTGAGGACACCTCGGTGATGAACGGAGTAAGAGCAAGGGCCAAGGCATTGATCGAGATGGGGAGTGGCGCCGCGAACGGCCATTAGAGACTGGCCGGAAAGCTCGCTCGGCCGGAGCTGGTCAGGTCCCCTGTGCTTCCCAGGCCCTAGGACTAACCCAGCCCGCCGGCTTCCGCGCTGCTAGCCCGGGGGCGCGACAGGACGGTAATGACTTTGCTCTCCAGTTGGCTCGGCAAAATATGTGTGACACGCCAAGGACAAAACCGTGGTTTAATGGGCGGGTAAGTAAGCATCCAGTACTTGGGGGCTGCTATGTCGAAGCTACGATTTCACGTGATGGTATTGACGGCCCTGGGCTGCGCGTTTTTGGCGCTGCCGGCCGCCGCTGAATCGCAGGCGCGCATCGTTCGCTTGAGCGATGTGCAGGGCGGGGTCCAGATCGACAAGAATGCGGGATTGGGTTTTGAGAATGCCTTTCTCAATCTTCCGATCACGCAAGGAACGCAATTGCGCACGCGCGCGAATGGGCGCGCCGAGATTGAGTTTGAGGATGGCAGCACTTTGCGAGTTACTCCTAACACAACACTCGCGTTCAGTACGCTGGGGTTGAGTGACGAGGGTAAGCGCCTCTCCACGGTGAACCTTACAGAGGGCCGAGCCTATGTGAACTGGCTGGGGAAAAGCGGGGATAAGTTCACGCTGGTCTTTTCGCAGGAGAAGGTGGAACTGACAGAGCCAGCCCACTTCCGCGTGGGAGTCTCGTCGGACGCTGCGCAGATTGCGAGTTTCAAGAATGACTTGGCGGTGATCGCTCCGACAGGCACGGTCAAGGTGGACAAGAAGAAGATGGTCACCTTTGACGTGAACGACAACGACCGTTCCTCAGTAGCAAAGAATTTTGAAGCGGATGTTTACGACGAGTGGGATAAACAATCGGTGGGATACCACGACCAGTATGCGAAGAATAATTCCACGCCCTACGGTTACGGGTACAGCGATCTAAACTATTATGGCGGATTTACCAATTTTTCCGGCTACGGCTCTCTGTGGCAGCCGTATTTTGCGGGCGTTGGTTGGAATCCGTTTATGGATGGAGCATGGTCGTGGTATCCGGGCATGGGATATATGTGGGCTTCGGCATATCCCTGGGGCTGGATGCCGTACTACTACGGAAACTGGGTGTATGCGCCCGGCTTTGGCTGGGGCTGGCAGCCAGGTGGATTTAATAGTTGGCACGGCGGAGTTCACTATGTGGGGGCGGCCGGGTTTCAAGCTCCCGTGGCCCCTAAGGGCACGGTGAGCACGGTGGTGGTAGGCAAGGGCGGACCGACGGTGACCAGGACTCCTGCGGCCAGCCTCGTCGTGAATCGGGGATCGGCGGGGATAGGAATTCCGCGAGGATCGTTGGACAATCTGCATCATTTGAACGGGCAGGTGGCGAAGACGGGATCGGTAGAACTGCATGCGGCACCTCAGTTTTCGGCGACTTCTTCTCGTCAAGGCGGAAATAGCTACGGCGAAGGGCACGCCGCCAGCAGCTCCAGTGGAATGGGACACGCCAGCGCGCCATCGGCGGGACACGCCTCAGGTGCCGGGGGAACCGGGCATCGTTAGACGCGCTGATAGCGGTTGTAATCAAAACTCAGGCAACTGCGCTCTTATCCGTTGGCACCAGCGCTGACGGCGGTGGCTATGGGAAGAGCGTTTTGTTCCATTTGTTCTATGGCGATGCCCAGGGGCGAGACGATGGTTTCCACCACCAGAAGGTCTTCTTTGCTGAAGGCATCCTGACGGGCGCGGTAGAGAGCCAGCACAGCAGCGACCTCAGCGCTTCCTTCGAGCGGCACGGCCAGAGCGGAACGCAGCGTGCTGTATTCGGTGGGGTTGTTCAGATAGCCGGGCTCTACTGAGGGATTGCCGTTCAGAATGGGCTTGTGATTTTGAGCTACCCAGCCCGACAAACCTTCTCCAAGCGGAATCTTCAAAGAGGAAAACAGGCGCAAGTTCTCGCCGCTGACAAACTCCGGAACCAGGATATTGTTGTTACGAAGGTAAACCGTCATGGAGGCGTGAGGCACGAGACGCTTCAGCCGAGCCGAGAGCAGCGAAAGAATGTCATCAAGACTAAGAAGGCCGCTAAGCCCGCGGCTGAGTTCGTTGAGATTTCGCGCCTGCTGTCGAGCAGTGGCCAGACGTGCGAAGAAATCCGCAGCCGGTAACGCAGATTGAGATTCTCCGGCGGACTGGGCAAACCCGGCGTCAGGAGCCAGGCCGCGTTCCACTCTAACGTCAGTTGAAAGTTTTGGCGGGGTCTGCATGGGCTGCTGACGCGCGAGTTGCTCCCACTGAACGTAGCGCCGCTGCAAGATGCCGACCACTTGCGGATCGAAGGCGACGGCGGCTTCGGAAGCCACCTTGGCCATCGCTTCGTCAAGCGGCAAAGCCTTGCGGTACTGGCGATCAGAAGCGAGCGCGTCCAGGCAGTCGACGGCGGAGAGGATGCGGGCTCCGATCGGAATCGCCTCTCCGGCTAAGCCGTTCGGATAGCCGCTGCCGTCCCATTTCTCGTGATGGGCGCGCACGATGGGCACGACGGGATAAGGGAAGTCGACTTGTTCGAGAATCTCAGCTCCGACCGTGGGATGGATCTTCATCTTCTCGAATTCTTCCGGAGTAAGCTTGCCCGGTTTCGAGATGATGTGTTCAGGGACGGCGAGCTTGCCGATGTCGTGGAGGACTGAAGCAGCGCGCAAAGCTTCAGTTTCTTCTTCGCTCAAACTTAGTTCCTTGGCCAGTTCCATGGCATAGACACGCACCCGTTGAAGGTGCTCACCGGTGGTTCGATCCTTGGCCTCGATGGCAAGCGCCAGAGCCTCGATCGTTCGCAAGTGAAGATTCGAGACCTGCTCGGCATGCTTCTTCTCGGTTTCGAGCTTGCCCAAATAGAGCCGGTAAGAGCGATACATGAGGTAGATCGGCGGCAAAATCAGCAGGGATGACTGCCAGCCAATGTGCCGGTTCAGGAAGCTCACCAAACCTGCGGTGGCCGCTCCCACCATGTAGTAAGGGAAGGCCCAGAGATAGGAGTCGGTCCAGACCTTCGAGAACGCCTGGCCTTCCGTGAGCCCGATGATGGTGGACGTAGCCAGGGTGTTCACGACAAAGTGCGTGACCGCAGCCACGACCAATGCCAGAGGCCCAGGCCCGTGGAGAACGTGAATGGACACGAACTGGTAAGCGCCGTAGGCGGCTGCGCCCGAAACCGTTACTTGAGACAGATTGAATAAAAGCTGGACCAGGTGCAGACGTCTGGCCGGTTTCCAGTAGAACTGACCCAGGGTGCTGACCAACCCGATCAGCAAGGTCTCGGGCAAACTCAATTCCAGAATGCCCAGCACCGTAAACAGGAAGTTCACTGAGAGTGTTCCGCCAGGCAAGCTTACTTTGAGTGGAGACGCGAGCAGCGCAGCGACCAGGTAACAAACGAACTTGACCGCGTCGCTCGAATGCCAGTGTGTAAACGCGAACGAGAAACAGCCGAGGGCGGCTAAGACCATCCCGGCAATAAAGGGGCTTGCGCCAAATTGGCGTCTGTCTGGCATGACGTGGATATCTAGATTCTTGTCCGAATCACAGCCGATGTCCGCCCTAAAGTTAGTCCCGTGATTACTGTGGTGTTCTTCATGTGCCTCAGTGACTTACGACCGGGTTTTGGAGCTCCCAGGAAGCCTGGGTCAGGGCGCAACAGCCGATCGACGACTGAAAACCCTGCTTGCCACGAAATTGCGCTGGGCGACATTCTGTCTCGGCTGAGGCCTTGCGCGACAAATTGTCCCCTCGAATGAATCCTCCGATGAGCTAAGTCATTGATCCCTAAGGGCCCGTCTTTGTGTCTTTGGAACCGGACCTGCACTCGTTAGTGAGGAACTAGACGGGCCATTGATGGATTGGCTGCCGGTTTTTGGGCGCGCCCGCACGACTTTAGGGGGAACATGAAGAAGCTAGTGATTCTATTGTTGATCGCTACGGTTACGCTGGCACGCGCCGACGACACGAAGATTGCGCCCGAGCTGCGTGGTTATCCTAAGACCCAGCACGCAAATATCATTGTTCAATACGCGCCCGGAACGCAGATGAGTTGCAGCGGACTGCTCGGCCTTGTGGGTTGTCTGCTAGATGGCATCCTGCAATTAGGCGGCACGATTCTGGGAGACCTGCCACTGATCAATGGCGTAGTCGCGCAGCTCGATGGTAATGGCATCGAGACCCTGTCAAACCAGTCGAATGTTTTATACATCAGCCCGGACCGCGTGCTTACTCCGACCCTCAGCAATGCGGCGCCCGCCGTGAACGCGTTTGCGGCGTGGCAGTCTGGCTACACCGGGACTGGCATTGGAGTGGCTTTGGTCGACAGCGGCGTGAGCAGCCATCCGGATTTGAATGGCGGATTTCGGGGTGGGTCACGCGTGGTGTGGAACCAGAGCTTTCTTCCGGGGAACTCCGGCACGAACGATCAGTATGGTCATGGTACGCACATCGCCGGATTGATTGCCGGGGATGGAGCGAGTTCGACAGGAGCGAATTATTCGCACACGTTTCAAGGCATTGCGCCGGGAGCGAACCTGGTGAATCTGCGGGTTCTCGACCAGAATGGCGCAGGAACCGACAGTTCAGTGATTGCGGCGATCAACACGGCTATCGCCCTGAAGCAGAGGTTCAATATCCGTGTGATGAATCTGTCGCTCGGCCGCGCAGTCTATGAAAGCTACAGGCTCGATCCTCTTTGTCAGGCGGTAGAAGCGGCGTGGAAGAATGGCATCGTCGTTGTAGTGTCGGCAGGGAACAACGGGCGCACCCAAGCGGCTGATGGCTACGGAACTGTCACATCTCCGGGGAACGATCCATATGTGATCACGGTGGGTGCGATGAAGCCGATGGGAACGCCGAGCCGGGTAGACGACCTGATCGCGAGCTATAGTTCGAAGGGACCGACGGCGGGCGACGCGGTAGTGAAGCCTGACGTCGTGGCTCCGGGAAATCTGCTGGTGTCACTGGAGGCACCCAATTCGACGTTGTACAACGAGTTTTCCACCAACCAAGTGCCGTACAGCTATTACGTAAACGGGGGAAGCAGCGCATCGTCATCTAGCTACTTCTCATTGAGTGGGACCAGCATGGCGGCGGGAGTGGTAAGCGGAGCCGTAGCTGATCTGCTGCAACAGAGTCCGCGCCTCACTCCAGATCAGGTAAAAGCGCGGCTGATGAAAACAGCGTGGAAGTCACTGCCTTCGTATAGCAGCTACACGGATCCGGTTTCAGGAGTCACCTATACCGACCAGTACGATATCTTCACGGTAGGAGCGGGATACGTGGACCTCGAGGCCGCGATGGTCAACACCGACTTGGCCAGGGGAACGGCGATGTCTCCGATTGCACAGTTCAATTCGAGCACAAACACAGTCTTTTTGAAAAGCGATCGTTCCGCGGTCTGGAACACCTCGGCGACATGGTCCAATGCGGCGGTGTGGGGGTCCTCACAATTCGTGGTGGGGAGTGCGGCGATGAGCGCCGGTCAAACCCAACCCACGTTGTTGGGCAATCTATTGGGTGGCGGCAACGCGCTCTGGGGTGGAAACACATTGGGGGGTGGAAACGCCCTGTGGGGCGGCAACGCTTTGTGGGGTGGCAACGCGCTCTGGGGTGGGAACGCACTGTGGGGTGGCAATGCGCTCTGGGGCGGCAATGCTCTGTGGGGTGGCAATGCTCTGTGGGGCGGCAGTGTACCGACCGGAGAAAACTAGACAGCGCAGAGGGGCGCCTGAGCAAATTCGACAGGCGCTCCCTCTCTCGCTTGCGGTAAGATCAGTCTCGACGTGGTTGAAGATCCAAATCGTCCGCCTAAGTCCAACGCCCTGGTCTCGGCGGCGCGCTACTCCGAGATCGGTTTCATCATCCCGGCGGCTGTTTTCCTCGGATATGCGATCGGCCGGCTCCTGGACTACTGGCTCCATACCCACTGGCTTTATCTCGCGGGCGTGATTTTCGGCGCGGTCGTCGGATTCGTCCAGATGATTCGCATGGCCTCGGCTCTCTCGCGGGACAAGCCAGACACCTAATACTCCCGGATGCCAGCTCTCAGCCGAGGTTGTTCGACCGCGCGATGCGTAACTCATGACCCCCACCCCACCGTCTTCGCCCGCGCCTACGGAAACTCCCGCCGATCGTTTCTTCTCCTCTGCCATCCCCAGAATGCTGCGTTTCATCATCATTCTGGGCGCGGGGTTTGCCCTATTTACATCCTGGCGCTTCGGCGTTATTTCTGGAATCGGATTTGCCGCAGGCGCCCTGATCGCCTACCTAAGCTTCCGCTCTTTGAACAAAGCCGTACAATCCCTGGCCAGCCGCATCGTCGACTCCGGACAGCGCGCCAGCGGATTCTCCCTGGTCAACGGCTTTTTCTTACGCTACCTTTTGGCGGGAATCGTTGCCTATGTTATATTCACAAGTTCTTCTCAAGCCTTTCGGGGCTTTCTGTTTGGATTATGCACGCCGGTCGCAGCCATGCTCGTGGAAGCCGTTTTTGAAGCTTACGCCGCCTTGCGCCGCGGATACTGATCTTTAGCCTTTAGCCTTAAGACTTAATCGAGATCTGCCGGAATCGTAAGTTTGGATTGTCAGGTTGGGATTGCCAGTTATGGAGCAACTCTGGTTCACCGCGTGGCTCAACCGTCTCTTCGGCGGCCCTGTCACATCTTTGCTGCTTGCCTTGGGAATCCATCCCCATCACCCGGCAGCGCCAATCTCCAATCCTTTCGCCATGGAAGTAGTTGTGATGCTGTTGCTGATCACCTTCTTCATCGCGGTTCGCTTGCGTCTGTCGGTCGACCAGCCTGGCGGCTTGCAGCATACGATGGAGGGCATCGAGGGCTTCATCGGCAACATGGGTGAAGAAATAATTGGCCATCACTACCACCCTTACCATTCGTACCTCATAACATTGGGACTCTTTATCCTTACCTGCAATCTGATCGGCATTATCCCGAGTTTCGAATCGCCGACCGCGGTCCCGATTGTCCCTCTGGGCTGCGCGCTGCTGACCTGGTTCTACTACCATTTCCAGGGACTGCGAACAAACGGGCTTGGATACTTCAAGCATTTCATGGGACCGGTATGGTGGCTTGCGCCTCTGATGTTGCCCATCGAAATTTTCAGCCACATCGCGCGATTGTTGTCACTCACAGTTCGTCTCTTCGCGAACATGTTCGCCGGCGAGATGGTCACACTCGTTTTCTTCTCTTTAGTGCCCATCGGCGTTCCTATTATTTTTGAAGGTCTTCATATTGGAGTTTCCCTGATCCAGACTTATATTTTTGTGATCCTGGCTTGCGTTTATTTGGGCGAAGCTACGGCTCACGAACATTAATTCTTCCGGCTTCATGAAACGGTTCGTCAGCGTGAGGGCGTCTGCAAGAGGATGGCGTCAACCACCTCCTGGCGATATATCTTAAGGAGAGTCAAAAATGCGTAAAGTTGTGTTCCTGATTTTAACCATGGTGGCGTTGTCACTGTTCGCCATGCCGGCGTTTGCCCAGGGCGGGGAAGCGGCGGCTTCCGGCGGCACAAACTGGGTGGCGATCACTTCCGGCTTCGCCATGGCTTTCGCAGCTGCCCTGGCCGCGCTCGGCCAAGGTCGCGTGGCCTCAGCTGCGTGCGAAGGATTGGCTCGTAATCCCGCGGCCCGTCCCGGAATCCAAATCGCCCTGTTCGTGGGACTGGCCTTCATCGAGTCGCTGGTCCTGTTCACGTTCCTCATCATCTTCGTCAAGGTCGTGAAGTAACGCGATAGGTTTTCGGAGATACAAACGGCCTCGTTTCCCCAGCTGCGGATCGAGGCCGTTTTGGTTGGTATGGAAGAAGATTTATGTGGGGACAGCCGCCCCCGCGTGTCCGCAGAGCGGAGTCCGCTCTTGCTCTGCTAAACTTTCCGATCCCCGCCCCACTCCTGATCCTTCTTTTGTGGAACGTGACTCATCGCATCCACCAGCAACCGCCGCAGCCGATAGCGGCTTTCGAGATCGGTATTAACAATTTCGAATCCCACCTCGTTTACGCGTGCCCGGCGCAGCAAAACGTGCGCTCGAATTTTCGACCGCATCCCCAGGGAGATTTCCAGATCGGCCTCACTGCCGATTCGCAGGTTATCTTCTTTCGTGCCCATTCCGCCGCCCAGGCTCAACTCGCGGATCAGAATCCTTGATTTTCCCCACGAACTTCCGATTGAAGCGGCAATTGTGCGCGAAAGTACCATCCGCTCGTAGCGCCGCTGCCGTACCCACGGGCATGCCGGAGCCGTATCCAAAGGAGCGATGGCGAGTTCTGCCGGCTCGATGCCACTGTCGGAAAGAATCTGTGCGCTGTAGCGCGGATCCGTTTTGGATAAGGACTGCGCCGCCGCAATTCTTAACTCACGGTGATGCACCCACCCAAATGTTTTCTTTGCCTCTACAATCTCACGCAGCAGGGTTACCGCGTCCGGGTCCCGCAATCGCCCCAGTGATTCGATCGCCTTCAGTTGCACGAACGGCGAACGGGACGCGGCTTCGCCGGGCTTAGCCATGGCCACCAGCGGAGGCGCCGCGCTGAGGTCGCCACTCATTCCGATCTCGTCAATGGCTTCCGGAAGCACCACCGAATCGAGTACTTCCGCGAACTCCAGAAGCGAGCGTCCCCGGTCGGGTGCCGCTCCATATGCGATCTGCCGGACCACGATGTCATGATAGAAGCGGTTCCATTCCGGCAAGCGCATCGGCAACAGCTCGAGCAGGGTACCCACATCGAGGCGGCTTAACAATCCCACCACCGCCGAGGCCTGTCTCGGCTGTCCAGTCCGCAAAATCTCCCGCAGTTGGGTCAGAGCCGGGGATCCCATTTCTTTAACCAGTTCGATCATGCGATCGCATTCGTCCCGTCGCATGCAGCGGAAAAACCTGTCCGCCAAATGCTCCGCGCCCGACTGACAAGTGCGCCGCAAGACCACCAGCAGATCCGCTGGAACTGGATCACAACGCAACGCTTCCTCAATAAACTCCGGGATACGGTTTTCGACGCCGACTCGCGGCCGCAGATCATTCACCATCACGGGGCGCTGTTGCAGCAACATTTCCATCCCGGCACATACTGCATTCACAGCCTGATAGTTCTTGGCTTCGCTGGCCTCCTGACTAAGGCGCACGAAGGCCGCGCTTAGCAAGCTTTGCAGTTCGTTATCCTTCTCTACGCAGAGCTGCTCAGCGACTTTGCGAATGGCCCCACCCATCGATTCGCCGCCCAGTCTGGCGTAAAGGTCGGCCAATTGGCTCAATCCAATCGCAACCTTGCGGCGCGGATCGGCTTCCCTGGTGCTCAGGCAGGCGGCGTAGTTATTCAGAATTTCCGCCGATGTTTGCTTGTCGTCGCGGTCGAGCAGCACTTCCACGAACTGGCGCAAGTTGCGTGGCGGCACGCAGGGAGCCTCATTGGAGAGCAGTACCGTCTTTTTCCCCGACTCCGGTACCTCCGCCCAGAACATTCGGTCCAGGATGTCGGCATGCGACTCCACCAGAATCCCGGCCTTGTTCATCTTTTCTTCTTGCAACTTCAGAATCTGGCGCAACGAGTCCATCTGTCGGCTCATGTGCTCCATCATCTGATGCACAGCGTTCACCTTCACTTCTCCTTTGGAATAACGCTCCAGGGCGAAGCGGATCGCCATATGCTCGGCTGCCTTCATCAGCAGGGGCGTTTCGTCTTTCTCGGTAACCGCTTTAGCCGCCAAACCGCCTAGCAGTTGCTGCAAATTTAGTCGCGTGTTGGGATCGGTTTCGACCAGCTCTTTCTGCAGATCTTCTGGACGAGCAGTCGGATCGCCCTGCACTTGGCCGAATCGAGTGAGCAGGCGGATGGCCTGTACCACTTCCGCTTCCTGCAGCGGGACCACTCCGCCTACCCAGGCGGGAGCTGTCCCCGTTCCAGTCGCCGGGCCGGTCTCGGTTGCTGGCCCGGCAACCCAATGGCCCGGAACGTTCGGAACGCTGCCAAAAGGAACTCCGGTTCCACCACCTTGTCCTTGGCCGCCGCCAGCATTCGCACCCTCAGCCGCCGCAATTAGCTGAAGCAGTTTCTGCGGATCGTTCAACCACTGCTTGAATTCCGGTCCGAGTGTTTGCGCGGCGATCTGCGCCGCCACGCTGATGTCGCCGGTCAGCGGGTCGGCCGCTACAAATTTCACTTCATTGATTTTGATCGTGCTGCGCTTGCCCGCGATATTTAGAGCTTCTTTGATTTGCTTGGATACGTCCTGGGCTTTCGATCCCGCTACGGTAAAGGCGCGCACGAGGCGGGTAAAATCCTCAATGGTAACGTCTTTAGAAAAATGCAGGCTGGCCAAACCGGCCGTGGACAAGAGTTGGCCGAAGCTGCGTTCCGTCTGACCAGCCTCTAGCGGAACTCCGTCGAGCAGCAACTTATTGTCCGAAATTCCCAGCAGAAAACCGCCATCTCCCGCGGTTGGCAGACCTTGCTGTAATTCATTCCACGTGACTTCGAACTGCGCTTCCGTGCGCTTGTGTCCATAGCCGTACATGCGCGCGTACTTGATCAGAATATTCAGGCTGTGAACAAAAGCGCGCGCCGATGCCGCCCGGTTAGCATGAAATGTACTTGCGTCCGTAATAAGCCGCTCCTCGAACCCACACTCTGCAAGTAAAAGGTTAAATCCAGCAGGTAAGGGGCTGCACGTTACGGAGGTCACTGCCTGATCGCGGGAACAGTTTCAGTGATGTTTTCTGTGCTTTCCGGTTTCCCCCTGTGGTGGACGACTGGGACACTCCCTGTCACTGGCATTCGCACCCGACTCCGGCGAAAATAGTGATACCGATATTGCGACCTCTCGGAAATCCTGTGCTCCCTTCCACTCCTCGACCCACGCGCCGTAAGAAAGTCACCGGACTTCGCTACTGGATGCTGCAGGTCTTGGAGGAATGCGAGCACGTCTCCGCAGATTTCGGAGCCGACCCGGTTCACGATCTGCGAGTCGCGTTGCGCCGTTGCCGTTCCCTGGCCGACGGATTAATGGCCCTTGATCCCGATCCCGACTGGAAGGCCATGAAGAAGGCCGGCAAGCGCCTGTTTCAGCGGCTCGGGGCCTTGCGCGATGTACAGGTAATGATGGAATGGGTCGAAAAGCTGGCCCCGGCGGAAGCAACTGTGGCGCAAGCCAGTGTGGAGCGGGCACTCCCTTCGGCAAGCTCAGGGCAGGCTCTGCCCGCTTTGCCTTCATCTCACCAGAATAATGAGCCCATCGCAAACTCTGCCGATCCCTCAGCTCAAGCTCTCCTCGAAATCCTTCGTCGTCGCGAACAGGAACAGCAACACGAAGCTCAATCCGCTCTCGAAGAATTCGACCGCAAACAGTGGCGGCAGTGGAGCAAGTCTCTGCCCACACGAGCTGCAAGCATCCGTCAGGGAAGCTCTCTCTTTAAACATCTCGCGCTCGAGCGCTGGACCGAAGCCCATGAACTCCATAACCGTGCCTTGCGCAACCGCTCCCAGGTTGCATTCCACAGTCTTCGCATCGGCATCAAACGCTTCCGCTATATTGTGGAAAATTTTCTGCCCGTCGAGCACAAAGCGTGGAGCAACGACCTGAAAGAGATCCAGGACTTGTTGGGCGAGGTCCACGACCTCGACGTGCTCTGGTCCACGGCCGTCTCCTGCCAGGTTTTTGCCGATGAGGATTCGCGCCAACGTTGGCGAGAAATAATTCTCTCCGAGCGCGTCAAGCGCATCGACGGCTACCGTGCCAAAATGATCGGTCCCGATTCTCTCTGGCAAGTCTGGCGCGCCGGACTTCCCCAAGGCAGGCAGATTGAAGTGCTTGCGACGCGGCGCATGAAGCTTTGGGCGAATGGCCTCGATCCCGATTTCCCGCACTCCGAGCGCGTGGCCAGCCTGGCTCTCCAGCTCTACGATGGCCTCCTCGCATGGGGCTGGCAACCTGCCGTCGACGCCGCCTCCGCCCGCTCCAGCCTGCTTGCCGCCGCCCTCCTGCACGATGTTGGAAAGTCCGAAGGCCAGAAGGGACATCACAAAACCACCTACGATTTGATTCGCGCCCACGGCAATCCCTTAGGCTGGAAGCCCGCAGATCTGGAGCGCGCCGCCGCCGTCGCCCGCTTTCACCGCGGAGCCCTGCCCACGAGGAAGCATAAGACTCTGCGCGATCTCCTGCCTGACGAGCAGAAAGCAACCTTTCAACTCGCCGCAGTTCTGCGTTTGGCCAACGCCTTCGATGCCCCTCATGATGGGCGCATTCGCCGTATTCAAATTGAAAATGAACGTATCAGGACGAAAGGGAACGAAGCTTTGATGATCGTCGCCGAGGGATATTCGCCGCTCTCGCCTTCCGCTCAAACGATTGCCGCAGAACGCCACTTGCTGGAAACCGTTCTTCACCGGCCGGTAGTGATCAAATCGATGAAGAGCCGAGGACCCGGGAACACGAGGGCCAGAAAGCAGAGTCCCTTTGGCATCAATTGATGCCTTGAGTAGACTGTTACTGGAGTTCAGTTATCTGGCCGGTGCCATCGCCTGCCGAACGCCTTTTCAGACAAGCCAATGGAAATTACGAATCTGTCAGCTGAACCGCTTGGAAAGCTCCACTCGTCGATACCTCACGGTCTCGGCGCCGACAAGATTGTTTTCCTGCCACATGCCTGCCCGGGCAAGCCGCCCCTTCCAACCGGAACGGCAGTCCTGACCCACCAGGAGAACTGGCGACAGTTTGCCGTCTCTGACTGTGGCTGCGGGATGAGACTCTTGCGGTCTTCTGTGCAGCCCGAGGATCTGGACTTGGCGGGATGGAACAAGGTGGCCGATTCTCTGCGCGCTAACAAGGGTTCCCTCGGTGACTTGGGAGGGTGAAACCACTTTCTCGATGCCATAGTGCCGCATGATCACGGACCGATTCACTTCTTGATCCACACCGGATCGCGGAACGAGTCGGGTCACGTAGACAACCTGATCGATTCGCCAGAGAACTTCGATCAGGAATTCGAGCGCGTCGTTGGTGGGGCAGCAGACAACCGGGCGGCAATTCACGAGAAACTCGAGTTGGCCTTTGCAGACGTGGAGCTTCTTCTGGACCTTCCGCACAATACTTATGAGCAATTGCCCACTGGCGGAGTCATCATCTGAAAGGGCTCAGTTCGATTATCGCCGGGCGAACTCTCCGTGCTACCGTCCCATATGTCTGGAGACGTGGTCTTGGTGGAAGCAAAGGAGCAGGTTACCCAAATCTTGGATTCCATGAGCCACGGCACCGGGCGTGCCATGTCGCGCAGCGATTGCAAACCCCTCGCCGACGCATATGATTTCGCGAGCCTGGGGAAATCGGTTCTTATTCCAACTGGTGTGGAAGACGCTTCGCTACGGACTGATGGGCCGTTCGCGTATCGGGACCTAGATGATTGCCTAGCGCTGATTCAGGGCTACGTGGAAGTGGTTGTAAGATTCACTGTCGCTGGCTATAGGGGCCACTTATGACCGTCAGGCCTTAATTTTATCGATGGCTAGCGTTCGTGAACAGCGAACCATCCTACCGGCTTTCCCGCTCTTCACGGCAAATCCGTTCTGCAATCTCATCGGGAAGGTTCCCCGGCGCTCTGGCACGAAGCCGGCGAACGCCGTTTCTTCAAATGGGGTGACCGCGACAGACGGAATCAACCGCTTGGTGCGAGCCCTATTCCGGCTTTTCGAAGCAGAACTCTTCGCCTTCTTCGATATATCCACTCTATCGGCGAGAGTCCCAGCGCACTACCTGCGGTCCCTTGTGTCCTCTATGTTCAATCCATTTATGTTCAATCCATTGACGTTGCTCAGTTACGATATGACAATGTATCCCGCGAGCCGTAGCTTCCGAGCCACTTTCGGCGGCCCGCTGGAGCGGATACAAAGGAAACATCCATGACTCACGCTCAATTAGTCGAGAAAGCCGTTAGCTGGCTCCGCAGCTACCGCTGTGGTGTGGTCCTCTCCGAGCAAGCCTGCGTGAGCGGGGAGATGCCTGACGCCATCGGCTGGAAGCGCGCCTGCCACTCCGTGCTGGTCGAGTGCAAGGTTACGCGCACTGATTTTCTGGCCGACCGCGCCAAGCCTTTCCGCCTCAAGCCAGAGCAGGGAGTCGGCTGCGAGCGCTTCTACCTGGTCCCCGCCGGTCTTATGCGTCGCGAAGAACTGCCTCAGGGCTGGGGATTGCTCGAACTACGTCGTGGCAGGATCGAAACGGTGCATCCCTCGGCGAGAAATCTCCGCAGCGCCACCGGCTTTCGCTGCGAAATGAATCTGCTGCTTGCCAGCCTCCGCCGGGTCGAGGTCCGCGTCGAACCGCAAAGCATTACCGACTTCCTCAAGTGGAAGAATCGTATGGCGGAATACAACCGTGGCACCCTCCCCGAAGGCTTGACTGCGGCCGAAGAAGAACTCAACGTATTTTTGGAACCAGACCAGACATTGTAGAGAGGGAGCGCGATAAATCGGGGAACGAGCGCGTCAACCGTCTCTCGTATGAAGTGTGCATCCTGCAGGCGCTGCGGCCCCAACTGCGGTGCAAGGAAATCTGGGTCGTGGGCGCAGACCGCAACCGCCATCCCGGCGATGATTTACCCGCCAATTTTGAAGAGCAAAGAAGTGTCTATTATGAGGCGCTGAAACTGCCCGGCGACGTCGGAACCTTCAGCGCAGGAATTCAGAAGGAGATGAAAGACGCGTTGCTGGCGGTTCGCCGATGGACGACCCAAGACAACTCTGGAGTATGACATGAAAAAGTTGATCTGCCCCGCCGTTCTTCTTGGATGCATGCTGCTTGTTTCTCTGGCCCCGGCCAGCGCGCAAGCTGAAGGGGAAATCGGCATCGATCGCTCGAACCTGACGCGACAGAGCGAAGCGTTTCAGGAAAAAACTCTTAGGGATATTCATGCCCTGGGTGCGACATGGTTCCGTGATGGTTTCTCCACCGCCACACCCGATGCTATCGCCAAGTTTGTGAACGAAGTGAAACTGGCAAAACAAAATCACCTGAAATTCCTTGCGATTGTAAGCCCCACAGGGATCGATTATGATCCCGGGTATCATACCGTGAACGCGAGCGAAGCCTTTAGGAAGGCGTGCGGTTGGGGCGGGGGATCCCCGCAGATTAGCAAAATCAATTTAAGTAAGCTAGCTCAGCGCCTGCGAAGCCGATTGGACGCAGTAAAAGCTGCCAATCTGTCCATCGATGCCTTTGAGATTGGTAATGAGTACGACTGGATTTGCTTTAACGGTGATGTACCGAATGGTCATGCAGCCACTGAAGAAGATTGGATGACCGCCGTGCGCGGATACGCGCATTTTCTTAAGACTACTGCCACGATCATTCATGATCCACAGTATTTTCCTCAGGCAAGGATCATCACCTCATCACCTTCGGCATCGCCCACAGTAGTGATAGGTGGGATAGGCCGCCGCATCACTTCTCAAACCCTGCACGTATGGTGGCGATGTTGCGGAACCTCGATGGATTCAATTACCTGGATAACGCCAGCTATCATATCGACGGCTACGGCACGCATATTTACCCATGGGACGTGAATAACCTGGAATCGGCAATGGATATTATTCGCCAAGATGCCTCCATCCTGGGGACGGATAAGCCATTTTGGATTACCGAGTGGGGATTACCAGGGAACAAGTACCCCAACAAGAAAGGAGAGACACGCGGTGGTGGCATAAAAGATTTCTACGCCGCTATGGATAGGACGCAAATACCATTTGGGCCCACGTTCTACTACGCCTATGACCTGCTCATCGATGCAAACGGCGCGCTCTTGCCGGATGCCAGTGCGGTCGCCGCCCGTACCGGTAGACATTAAACGCTTCTTCAAATGCTTTGGATGTAGTTTGCCCCTGGTAGCAAAAATGTTGGGTTTACCCCAACAAGGGGGATGGCACTTATGGTGGGGGTACAGTGTTCTGGATTACCCCTTAGCCAGCGGAGGTTTCCCTGCAAGAATCGGTGTGGTCATGGGTAGCCTGGGCGGAGCCGGTGATGGTCGCAGTCAGCTACGCCGCCGCTGACTTGCGCATCGCCTTCATATAGCTATCCATCGATTGCGTTAGCTGCGCGTCCACTTCATCCGCGATGGTCATAACATCGGGTAGCAGCAAGCTGAAATCCAGAAAGGCCAGATTGTTCTGCAACGTCCCAAACAGAGTTACCTGGAGTATTCGTGATTCGTGCACCAGCATTGCGGGAGTGTAGCCTTGTCTGTATCGCAGCTCGCCGTGGGCCGTGGCAGCTGCGGAACGCTCGGCATCGTGGTCCTTCGCGGTGGCGCTGGATTTTCCCAGGCGGACAATCAGATCCTCAACCAGTTTGGGAAGGTGTCCAGTCCGCTCCAGGTCGTTAAGCTGAACTTGATTGATTTCGCTGCTCTGATTGACTCTCGCCAACCAGTCCTCGATCACGAGGGCAATACAACGCTGCAATATCGCGGCGACTCTTTCTTTTTTCACCCGGGCAGCGGGTTTGCGGGTAACCATCTTGTCGCGGAGGAGTTCGGCGAGTTTTCCCGCCTCGAAGGGTTTGACTATGATTTCATCTGCTTCCAGAAGGATCGCGGACATCGCACCCTGCACGTCGGGATAACCGCTTACCAAGAGAGTGAGTGTGTTCGGTTGAGAGTGCCGCATGGCGGTAACCACGGCAAAGCCGTCACTCGGACTCGGCATATGCAAGTCTGTTATGAGCGCGTCAAAGCTCTCAGTGGTAATGAGTTTGAGAGCTTGTGTCACGTTGGCGGCAGCAGCTACATCGAATCCCTTAGTCTCCAGCGTCGCATGCAACACGCCACGAACGTCATCGTCATCATCCACAAGCAGGACTCTATGGGGAACAGAACCTTGGCTCGGGAGCATAGGGCACCGCCTCTATAGAACAAAGTATGACTTAGCAGCATTTTAAGAAAATGTATAAAATTGACCAGCGCATCGCCACCACTAACAGCTATCCTGCCCTAGTCAAGCTACAGTGCGGTCATGGGTTAGTGGCGGAGAATTCCGCGGTTCAGACCCTCACGACCGTCCCACTTTAACTTTCTCTTGATCCTTTTGGGCTGGACTCACTCGGGTTCAGCCCGTTTTTTCGCAGTGAGTAATCAGGAGACGAGCCGGATAAGATATTGACCGAGCAGGGTACCAGCCGCAGCCATAAGCCTAGGTGGGTTGTTCATAACTCTCGCCGCCCTTCCATAGCCTTGAGCATCGTGATCTCATCCGTGTACTCAATGTCACTGCCGACCGGGATGCCCATGGCAATGCGCGTTACTTTCACGCCGACGCGTTTCAGCTGCTGCGAGAGATAAGCCGAAGTGGCTTCGCCCTCAACCGTAGGATTGGTAGCTACAATCACCTCATCCACATTACCCGCGTCAACTCGCGCGATGAGGTTCGCGATCCGCAACTGCTCCGGCCCCACACCGTGCAGCGGCGACAGTGACCCATGCAGGACGTGATACACGCCATTGAAGTGCTTGGTTTTTTCGATGGCCGCAATATTGGTTGGCTCTTCCACCACGCACACCAGTCGCTGGTTGCGCGTCGCGCTGGTGCAATAGACACAAGGGTCAACGTCAGTGATGTTGTTGCATACCGAGCACAGCCGCAGGCTGGCCTTAACATCGCGGACGGCGGCGGCCAGCGCCTCTGCGTCTTCGTCGCTGGCGCGCAAAATGTAGAACGCAAGCCGTTGAGCGCTCTTCGCGCCCACTCCCGGCAGCTTCTTCAATTCGTCAATCAGCCGCGACATCGGCTCGGCAAATTTAGACATAGAAGTTGTGTGATGATGCAATGAATCGTCGATTCATTGGCTAGAGCTAGAGTCCGCCAATACCCAGTCCACCCAGCATGCCGCCGACGGTTGACTGCATCGCTCCATCCACTTTGCGCGCGGCTTCGTTTACTGCGGCGAGCACCAAATCCTGTAACATCTCCACGTCGCCGGTTTTCACCGCTTCCGGATCGATCGAAAGACTGAGCAATTGCTTTCGGCCATCCATCTTCGCCGTCACCGTACCCCCGCCGGAAGAGGCTTCCACCACTGTTTCCTGCATCTTCTTCTGCAGCGTGTCGTACTGCGACTTTGCTTTCGACATTAATTCTTGCAGATTGAATCCGCCCATACCTTACCGCTTCTCCTTGTAATCAATTACCGTGCGAATCTCGGCGCCGAATTTTTCCTGCAGTCGGCGGACGACGGCATCCTGCTCCGCCCTGCTCCGACCCCCTGCGCCCGAGTTCGTTGTTCCAACTCTCGCTCCATTGCGCTTTATTTCCGTTGGCGTAACAGCTGCACCAGGAACAATCCTCAGCTTGACGGCCCGTCCCAGAACCCCGCTAGCCGAGGCAGTCGCAAGTCGCCGGGCGTCTGCGCCCAGAGACATATCAACCACGGTCTGAGACTCCGACACCTTGATCACCACTTCGTTTCCTTCCACCGACCATCCGCCCGCCTCCAGCATTGAGACGAGGATCCGCTGATTGCCATCCATCAGCGCCTGCAGCATGGAGCTTCGCAGCCGCTCGATAGGCACGGCAGCCGCGGTGCTTGCGGGTTGGACTTGAGAAATTGGCGTCGCGGTCCGTAATTGAGTTTCAAGTTGCGGACTTACTGCGGATTCACGCTGAGCCTCCGGCCGCGCACTGATCTGAGGTTCGGGCGCATCCTCGCCGAGACTTGCAGGTGCGGTCGCGCCCATAATCACATGCGCAGATGAGTTTCGCATTGCGATTGTACGCGGCGCTTCGGGGGAGATCGGATCGGCAGAACGTGGCTCGACAGAAAATTCCTGCCGCGGGCCGCTTTTGCGCGCGGAATCAGCGGCGAACGGAGAGACGTGATTCGGATGAGAGGGCGCAACCGCCGCGCTCGGGCGTGCTTCGGAGGCGCCCGCGGTCGCCGCGACGATTGAAGGCCGCGCAACTCGGGAGGCGTTAGCTCCAGTGCTGGAAACCCCCGAAGGACTTGCCATATCGCTGAGCAATTGCTCGATTGGCAACAAGCGCTGCGCGTGCGCCATCTTGAGCAGGCCGAGCTCGAGATGAAATCGCTGCTCCTGCTTGTATCCAAGTTCGCCATGTGTCCGCAGCATGATCTGAAGGTGACGAGTGAGATCTTCCTCGCCAAACAGTGCCGCAACCCGCTCCACCCGCTCCCGCTCTTCACTGGAGATTTGCAGCAGGGAAGAGTCCTTGCCCGCGATCTTGGCCACCGTGGCATTGCGCAGGAACCGAACCATCTGGCGCGCGAAGTGGGTCGGGCTATGACCTTCGCTGATCAGGTGGTCGACTTGCCGCAGCACGTCTTCACTGGCGCTGCGCGCGATGGCCTGCATCACTTCTTCGAGAATGTGCGCAGGTGCGGCTCCGACGAGGTTGCGCACGGAGTCGGCCGTGATTCTTCCGCTCGATGACGCAATCGCCTGATCGAGGATCGACAGCGCATCGCGCATGGAACCATCGCCAGCCTCGGCGAGTAAGGCAAGAGCGTCGTCATCCGCTTCAATGTTTTCGCGGCCGACCAGATCGCGAAGCTGTCCGACAATGGCGTCGAACTTTACCGCGCGGAAACTAAAATGCTGGCAACGCGAGCGGATGGTTTGCGGAATATCCTCTGGCTGAGTGGTCGCCAGCATGAAGACGATGTGGTCGGGCGGCTCTTCCAGCGTCTTGAGCAGGGCGTTGAAGGCCGCGTCCGTAATCTGGTGCGCCTCATCCAGGATGTAAATTTTAAAGCGGTCGCGTGCAGGACGGTAACGCGCAGCCTCGCGCAGTTCCCGAATTTCGTCAATGCCGCGGTTAGTCGCGGCGTCGATCTCGATCACGTCAACCGCGTTCCCGGCGCGAATCTCGGTGCAGGATACACACACGCCGCAAGGTTCAGGCACCGGTTTGTCGCTAGAGCGGCAATTCAGGGCAGCGGCCAGAATGCGTGCCACAGTTGTTTTTCCAATGCCGCGATGGCCGCTGAAAATGTAGCCATGGGCGGTCCGTCCCTGCCCCAGGGCGTTCTGCAGGGTGCGGGTGACGTGCTCTTGTCCGATAACCTCGGAGAAGTTCTGCGGACGGTATTTTCGCGCCAGGACGGTGTAGCTCATGGGCCGGAAGACACGATTATACGTGATGCGAGGCAGGACGCGCGGCGACCGCCGGCGTCACAAGAGCAGCTTCTCAACCGGCCGCCGCGGGCTGGCTCGGGCCGTCAATGTCGGATAGCCCATGTAGAAAAGAAAGGTTGGCTGCCACCAGGCGTCAGCCAGGAGTTCAGCAAGCATGCTAGCCCGGCGCCCCTCCTTTCCCACTGCCTTCTCGTGGTCGATCATTTCCACTGCCTCATTGCAGGGGCGTCCGGCCAGGCCGCGAGCTGTTGCCAGCAAATGTGCCCGCTGCCACAGGCGCCCTGCGCGCAGACAGTGTTCCTGGTCGTAACGGTCGTGCACCGCGATGATGCCAATCAGGGGTGCACTCAGCATGAGGTCCGAATACGTATTCTTTGGGGTTCGCGAGGCAAACCAGCGCAGCGTCGACAACGGCATCATCTTGGCGATCGCAATCGCAGTTGGCGGCAGCCCAAAGACATCAATCGACAGGCCATCGCGAAATCTCTGGACCTCACTCCAGTTGACGCGAATCCACCGCTCGCTGCCCCGGTCGACCTCCGGGTCGGCATAGATTTCCGTGTTCGCTGCGGAGCTGATTTCTGCGATCTTCTTTCGTTCCGCCTCCCCCGTGAAAAGAAAAATCCTGACGTCGGCTTCGCCGTCAGCCAGCCGGCTCAGAGCGTCGATGAACGCGTGCGGGATCGGTTTCTGCGGGAGATAGGGACTGCGATTGGTATGGCGCCGCGGGATCGCATCGTACAACTCACTTTCCTCACGTGTGCTCGGGGTGAGGTCTACGCGTGCCACCAGCTTCGGCGTGGGTTCGGAGGGGATCGGCCCCAGCTTTCCGGGAACCGGCGTTACGGTCGCCTGGTAGCCATGGACGGCCGCCGCCAGCGCGAGGTTCTCAAGAGCGCAGCCCATCCCGATGTGCTCTTCCCGCAAATACGGATCGAGCGCCCCGGTGTTTCTCTGGGTATCGAGGTACAACTCAATCGACGAGTTCGTTACCTTGAACAGCCAGGGCTGCGTGTTGTGCGGACTCGCGGCAAGGATCGCGGCGCGCACCAGCGCGAGCGCCCCCTCGCTCGAATCGTTGCGCCAGTCTTTCCAAGGTAGGTATGCCGGTCCTTCGCCGACACTGAACACGCCCTGGTCGTAGGCTCGCCAGACTCCGCCGCCCGCAACTGCTACCGTTACAACTCCCGCACCCTTCAGAAATGATCTGCGTTGCATACGGGACTCCCGCGTGGGCTTGGCCCGGTGAAGCCACACAACTATATCTCCGCGCCGCAGTCCGGTCAGCTTGCTAAAACCCGCGCACAAGCGATAGGCTAGTGCGTCAACCCGGAATGCGGGAGCGGCCTAATCCCAACCGAATTTGATGTGGGTGGCCAAGGAGTGTCCATGCAACTGAAGCTGGCAACGCGGACCAAGGATGGAATTCTGGTGGTGGATTGCAGCGGCCGGATCGTGTTTGGCGAGGAGTCTTCTCTGCTGCGCGACACGGTCAAGAAGGCCGTGTCGGAAAACAATCGCATCGTTATGAATCTGGGCGAGGTAAATTACATCGATTCTGGCGGTCTGGGTACTCTCGTGGCTCTGCGCACCACCGCGCAAAACGCGGGCGGCACGATCAAACTGACGAACTTGACCAAGCGCGTGGGCGATTTGCTGCAAGTGACCAAGCTGCTTACGGTTTTCGACGTGTATAACTCAGAGGCGGAAGCCATCGAATCCTTCCGCAAGGCGGCTTAGCTCGGCGCACGAGTCGGGGCATCATGACCGCGGAGTCGCTCCGCTGTGCATGAACTCCGCACCGGTCTCTCCTCGAATGCTTCCTCGCATCATCTTTCTTCTGTGCCTGCTGGTGAGTGCCAGCGGACACGTGTCTCCGCCGGTGGCGCTGGCGATGGGACTGGTATTTGGACTGACGTTGCCTCATCCCTACGCAGACGAAGCGAGGAACGCCTCCAAATATCTTCTGCAAGCCTCCGTGGTGGGACTTGGTTTCGGAATGAATCTGCATCAGGTCGTGCAGGCGGGGCGCAGCGGTTTCGTCTACACCCTGCTGGGCATAAGCTTCGCCCTGCTGGCTGGGATGGGGTTGGGCGCGGTGCTAGGTGTCCCACGAGTGCCGGCATTTCTCATTTCCACCGGCACGGCGATTTGCGGCGGCAGCGCCATCGCTGCTGTTGGGCCGATTACTCAAGCCAGCGACGAAGAGATGGCCATAGCGCTGGGAACGGTATTCGTGTTGAACTCCGTGGCGCTGCTGATTTTTCCCGCCATCGGCGCGGCGCTCAAACTCACCCAATCGCAATTTGGATTGTGGGCGGCCCTTGCGATTCATGACACCAGTTCGGTCGTGGGCGCCGCGGCCAAATATGGCGCCGTAGCATTGGCCATTGCAACCACGGTGAAACTGGCGCGCGCGTTGTGGATTGTTCCACTCTCGGTTGCGACGGCTGTGGTGCGAGGCGCCAAAGCGAAGATTCAGTGGCCCTGGTTCATTGGCCTGTTTTGCCTCGCGGCGGTGTGCAACACGTATCTCCCGGGCGGAACCCATGCCTATTCTCTCGCTGTGACGATTGCAAAGATCGGCCTGACGGCGACTCTCTTCCTTATTGGCAGCGGCATCTCGGTAGCGACAATCAAGCACGTGGGCCACCGGCCGCTGCTGCAGGGAATTATCCTATGGCTGTTGGTCTCTGTGGGATCGCTGTGGCTGATTCGCATGGGATGGATCGCGCTATGACACAGAAAAGTAAAGGCTCAGGAGAGAGTGGAAGCAAGAGGCGTCCAGACAAATCAGTTCCGGATAAGTCTTCTCCAGATCAAGCGACGAAGCCGCGGCAGCCCATCGAAGCCGCCATTCGGCGCATCCCCAAAGGCAAAGTATCGACTTATGGAGCAGTTGCGCGAGCGGCAGGACTTCCGGGGGCGGCGCGACAGGTTGCGAAGGTGTTGCAGCGGGGCTTCGAATTGCCCTGGCAGCGCGTGTTAGGGGCAGGTGGAGAAATCAAGCTCCGCGGCGATTCCGCTATCGAACAACGACTGCGACTGGAAGCCGAAGGGGTGCGCTTCCGCGGCCGGAGGGTGGATATGAAGTTGTGCGAGTTTAAGTTTGCCGGGATGATGGCTGCAAAGCAGAGGTCAAGGAAATAAAGTGAGGTAGCTCGGGTGAAAACCTTTGCTCATTTACCAGTCAGATTGACCGGTCAGATCGCGCTGAACACGCCGCGCGACCGAACATGATTAGGCAGGAACCGTCCCGCCGAAGGCCGAGAACTAGTCTACGTCTTGCTCTTAAACTGCTCGTCTATCTCAACTTGATATCCTGTGACCATCTTATTGGTCTCATTGGCCATGCCGACCACCGCCATTAACTCCGTGAACATCGCATCGGTCATACCTTTTTTCTGTGCCGAGACGGTGTGCGAAGCGATGCAGTAGTGGCATTGATTGGTCACGCTCACCGCGACATAGATCATTTCTTTGGTCAACGGATCCAGCGTGCCGGGAGCCATGATCTGCTTGATGTCTTCCCAAGTGCGCTTGAGCGTGGCTGGATCGTGGGCGATCGCCTTCCAGAAATTGTTGATCCAGTCAGTCTTGCGCGTCGCCATAATGTCGTCGTAGACCGCGCGCACTTCCGGGCTGGCGTCTTTGTATTCGATGAGGCCGAGCGTTGCCATGAGTTCTCCGGTTGCGTAAGTCAACTCACCACAGAGAGTTACCGGAGAGTCACAGAGCAAACCTTCTTTACGGTTTGCCTTCTCTGCGTCTCTTTGAGACTCTGGGGTGAATAAGGTTTTAGTTACTTGGGCACTTCTCCGCTCAGCAGTTTCCCCAATGCCGCTGCCGGACAGCGCACTCCAACATAGAACTGGCCGAACAGTGCATACACGGCGCTTACGTGATCGAAGCGCATCTCATAAATCAGCTTCTTGAAGACCAGCGGATCGTCGGCAAAAAGATCGACGCCCCACTCCCAGTCATCGAAGCCGATTGAGCCGGTGATGATCTGCTTCACTTCGCCGGCATAGCGACGGCCCACTAATCCGTGATCGTGCATCTGCCGGGCGCGCTCCTCGAGGGGAAGTGTGTACCAGTTTTTCTCTTCGCCGCGCCGCCGGTCCATGGGATAGAAGCAAATGTAACGGTGCGGTGGAATTTCAGGGAACAGCCGCGGATGCATCGCCTCGCGATGCCGTGCGAGTTTGCCTTCGATTTCCGCCTTCCACTGGTCGGAATGCGGCGGAATCCCCTGCGCGGTGAGCTCTTTATAAATCTTCAGCGTGGAGTCGTACAGCCCGAGCTCGATGATTGACAGATAAGACGACGTGGGTTCGAAGTACTCACTCAGGCGCAGGCCGGCGAGATTCAGTTCCGCCTGATTGAGGTCGGCAAACGAATTGCGGAAGTGTACAAGCATCAGGTCGCCTTTGTGGCCGATCAGCGAAAAGAGTGCGGATTGCCCTCCTGATCTCTGTTCCATTTCGCCCAGCGCGGAAGCCGCTTCCTGCGTGATTGCTGATCTGGTTCCCTCGGGCACAGCTCGCCAGGCTGTCCAGCGAAACCGCATCATCTGGTGCAGCACGCTGTAGCCTTCGGTAGTCAGCGGAACTTCAGGAATCTCTGCCGATACGGTTTGCGGACGAATGTCAGGAGTCATGGTGGTTGTCATCGGATTCTCACGGTTTGTGCTCATCTGGATTCAATGTCCATTGTACGCAAAGGAATGTAGGCAAACGAATGGCCGCAGCAAACCCACGATTTACAATCATCCTGGCGTTCAAAAGTCATGCGAAGACTGATTTTATTAGTCGTTCCTGTCCTTTCCCTTACACTCTCGTTACCCGCGCAGAACAAACGCCTATGGGTTTTACGCGCGCCGGGCGAGGCGGTAGAGTATGACTCAGCAACCTTCGCGGAGAAGCAGACGGTTAAGATTCCCAAGGAAGCCGTAGCGTCACCGCAGAATTTTTCCATCAATCATCTAGGGCAGATGTTGTTTGCCATGCCCGCGGCTTTGCCGCTCGTCGAGGGCGATCTCTCCGCCGAGCGGAAAGTCTGGCTCTGGGATGGCCACACGGCGACCACAATTTCGCGCGACGTCGCCCGGACTACGTCCACAGCGGGGTCGAATCTTGCCATCACCGAGTCGGCTTCTACGCCATTTCTCTCGGCGGATGGAACCCATCTTTACTGGTTTTCGAACCATGCGCGTCGCCTGCAGCGCGAGGGCGTGGATCTTTCCACCAAGACCACATGGTTGAGCTGGGAAACGGACCTAGCCGGGGCCGGGCGTCAGGAAATTGCATCGATCACCTTGCCCGATTGCACGTGCACGACCGGAGGGTGTGAGGAAACGTGCGCTTACGGGAAGGCCTGGGTTCCTGCTGAAGGCCTTGGCAAGTTTTTCTTGCTGACGCAGTTTGTGGAGGGACAGACCCAAGCAACTTACAAGTCAACCTCTGTCTACCAGGAGAGCGCGGGCAACTGGACTGCAACGCCAATCGATCCCTCGCTCCGGCGAGTGCTGGACGCCGCGAATGCGGCCACGATTCTCGAAGCGGTTCCCGACACGGGGTGTTGCGGATGGTCCAACGAGAGCGATGATCAAGCTCTGCTGCGTCTCCGCGACATAACGTTGGCTGTCTTCGATGAGCTTGCCGCGTATAAAAATCCTGACTACGACGTGAGCTTCTACGCAGAGAACGGCAAGCTGTCGCCCGATCTCGGGTCGGTGGCGTTGACGATAAATGCTACCGCTAAGCCAAACACGGCGATTCAGCTCGCCGAACAGGGTCAGGCCAATCCTGCAGAGTCACAGCGTATTCGCAAGGCTCTGCAGGATCTTCCGGGGGTTGAGGTTAAGAGTGTAAATGTGAAGAACACTGAAGACACGCCGCGACGGCTCGCTTTTCTGCCCCATGGAACGCTGGTGGGCTGGATCAGCGATACAGAGATCCTCATTGTCGAGGACCACTTGCTGGTGGCCTATAACGTCGCGCGTGGAAGCCGTAGAAAATCCAATGTTCGCGTGGCAGATTACGAGCACGTTTTTCTGCGCTGAAGACCTTCACCGGTCGCAAATCTGGATGCCTCGTCGGCAGAGCTTACAACCGCGCAAAAAGCTCGTGTTCATTGACTTGCCAGGCTCACCGACGTAGGATTTTGCCACGTGATTGGGCGGACTATTTCGCATTACCGTATTGTCGAAAAACTTGGCGGCGGCGGGATGGGCGTGGTCTATAAAGGGGAAGACCCTCGTTTGCATCGCTTCGTCGCACTTAAGTTTTTGCCCGATGCGGTTGCCCGCGACCCGCGAGCGCTGGCTCGCTTTGAACGGGAAGCTCAGGCTGCATCCGCACTAAACCATCCAAATATCTGTACGATTTACGACATTGGCGAGCAGGACGGGCAAGCCTTCATCGCCATGGAGTTCTTGGATGGGCTGCCCCTGAAGCACCGCATCGCGGGGCGACCGGTCGACATCAGGACTCTTCTCTCGCTCGCAGTGGAGATCGCCGATGCTCTCGACGCCGCCCACACTCACGGCATCATTCATCGCGATATCAATCCAGTAAATATTTTTGTCACCAAACGCGGTCACGCGAAAATTCTCGACTTCGGGCTGGCCAAGCTAACCGAGGGTGACGAAGCGGTTCTCAGCGGTAACACTTTTGGGGATGTCACACAGTCGCCGGATGATCCGGCGCGCCCCGGCTATGCCTTGGGAACGGTCCCCTACATGTCTCCCGAGCAGGCGCTAGGCCGGCCGCTCGATTCCCGCACTGATTTGTTTTCTTTCGGAGTCGTGCTTTACGAGATGGCTACGGGCGCTCTGCCTTTTAAGGGACAAACGACCGCGGCATTTTTCGACTCGCTGATTCACAGCGTGCCGGAGTGGCCTCTGCAATTTAGCGCCGCGACTCCCACCGAACTTGAGCGCATCGTCAGGAAAGCCCTCGAGAAGGACGCTGGGCACCGCTACCAAAGCGCTGCGGAGATGAGGGCTGATCTACAGCGCCTGCGCCGCGAGGTTGAGTCCGGGCAAACTTTGACGGTCGCTCCTGCCGGACAGCGGGTACCTGATTCAAAAGATCGAATCCGTGCCATGTTCGCGACCGCTCTTACCATTGCTGCTCCGCCACCCAAGCCCAGCAGGGCGCCGTGGCTGGTAGCGGGCAGCTTGGTCGTGCTCGCGGCCCTGGCTGCGGTAGTCATATTTCTTAGATCGCCCGAATCTCCGCCTGCCATGATTTCGTCGTTGCAGATTACAAGCGACGGCGCCTCAAAGCGCTCTCTCGTCACCGACGGACCTCGTCTGTATTTTTCCGAACATGTGAGCGGCCACTCGGTGTTGATGCAGGTTTCCAGTTCAGGTGGAGAAACAGCTCCTGTGCCAATCCCTCTGCCCAGCGCCGATGTGTATGATTTCTTCCCCGGCCCTTCTGAATTGCTAGTCAAAGGCTCGGCCGAGGGTTCCGACACAGAGTGGCCGATATGGATATTGCCGCTGCCCGGGGGTTCTCTACGCCGGGTGGGGAACATCCTCGCCCACTCCGCCACCTGGGCTCCTGATGGTCAACGCCTTGTGTATGCCAGGCAGTCCAGCCTGTATGTGTGCAACGCGGACGGAACCGACTCCCGTGAGCTAATTACAGTGTCTGGAATTCCGTTTGCACCTCGCTTTTCTCCGGATGGCCGGCGCGTCCGCTTCACCGTCCGCAATATCGAGCAGCGCACTTTTTCGCTGTGGGAAATTTCAGCAGAAGGGCAGGACTTACACCCGATCTTGCCGGGATGGAACAAGCCCGCCCAGGAATTTGGAGGAACCTGGACTCGCGATGGAAAGTATTTTCTGTTCGAATCCACACGCGACCACACGCAAAACATCTGGGCGCTGCGCAACGGCTCCACGTGGCTTCGCAAAGCAAGCACTGAGCCCACCCAGTTGACGGTGGGCCCGCTTATGTTCAGTAATCCCACGCCGAGTCCGGATGGAAAGAATCTGTTCGTCATCGGACAGCAACTCCGTTTCGATTTGATCCGGATGGATGGCAAATCGAGACAGTTCTCCGTCGACCTTCCGGGCGTATCAGCCGGCGAGGCCGATTTCACGCGCAATGGCGAGTGGATCGTTTACGTGTCGCATCCCGACCTCACCCTATGGCGGAGCAAAGCCGACGGAACGGCGCGTATCCAGCTCACCTACGCTCCTCTGCTCGCGCATCTGCCGCGCTGGTCACCCGATCGTACCCAGATCGCATTCATGGGTTCGCGTCCCGGAAAACCGTGGAAGATCTTCGTGATGCCGGCCGAGGGCGGTACGCCTCGTGAAGTGACTGCAGGAGACCGCAACCAGGGCGATCCTACGTGGACGCCCACCGGCGATGCCATTGTTTTTGCCGGAATGCCCTGGCTGGAATATGGAACCGCTGGCGGATCCAACATCCACATCGCCGAGGTGAAGACGGCGCAAGTTTCCGACGTGCCGGGTTCGGAAAATCTTTTCAGTCCGCGTTGTTCGCAGGATGGCCGCTTCCTCGCCGCCCTCTCCGCGGACTCGAGCAAACTAATGCTGTACGACGTGGAGAAGAAGTCTTGGACTCAACTCGCCACAGCCCGATTCGCCTTCGAAAACTGGTCACATGACGGAAAGTATCTGTACGCAGAAGATTATTCCGACAGCACCGATGACATGGTGCGAGTGACGGCGGCGAATGGCAAGACGGAACGCTTGCTCAGCCTGAAGGAAATTCCGCGTGGCTTCGATCCCTGGGAATTCTGGGTCGGCCTTGCGCCGGATGACTCGCCGCTACTGATGCGAGATAAGAGCACGCAGGAAATTTATAGTCTGGATGTGCGCTTCCCGTAGGCTAGTTCGCTTTAGGCCGGCGGTTAAAAATTTCAGGACTCAGCATCGCCAAGACCGTCATCGGGTCGATCGCCCTCCTTCTGCCGCCCCGCGCGATAGATTGCCCATCCGAGCGCGTTGGCTCCGAGCACGCCGCCGGCAATCTTCAGTGAATATCCCCACGAGCTCTGCACATCAACAATAGGAAAAATTGAGAGGACAACGTAAAGCAGTGTCATCAGAAATCCCGAGACTGCAGCCAGCCGCAACCACAATCGCGGGCGAAGTCCACGATCTTTCGGCGACAAGAATGGAATGGCGAACAGAGCCAGATATGCGATGGCATAGAAGGTAAAGGCCCAGGTCAGCAAAAGTTCGTAAGCTTCCTGCGGGCCCACACCGATCAGCGCCACTACGCTGCCAGCCAGGGTTACTGCTCCCAGAAACAGGATCGAGTTGACCGGAGTTTTGTATCGGGCGTGCAGTCGAGTGAACCATTCCGGCAACAGGTGGTCCCATCCCGCAACCATGGGCAGCCGCGCACTGGCGCTGAAGTATACGCTGAAAGACGTGGGGTAATTCACGAACAGGAGAACAATCGCCAGCGGCACGATGAAGCCAGCGAAACCGAAAGCCCGCGAGCCTAAGCGCAACACCTGTGGGATTGGGCCGACCACGTCCACGGCCTCGGGGGAGACGAATGCCAGTATCGAACTGGTAGCGAAAATATAGATGAGCGCGATGAAAGGCGCGGTGATGAGCACCGAGCGAGTAAGATTGCGCGCCGGATTGCGGCACTCTCCCGCAAAAATCGCGACATACTCGAAGCCGCTGAGCGCGCCAAACATCATCTTGGTGAAAACGCTGAGGCTGAAGACGGTGAGCGGCGGCATCGTCAGCCGCAGCGGATGATACTCGGCGAGCGTCCCCTGCCAGCGGTTCAATAGCGG